>TARA_B110000902_G_scaffold133755_1_pt1 | contig 15928 bp, 11 predicted proteins | sample TARA_B110000902 | Tara Oceans TARA_B110000902 (sample SAMEA4398009) | marine metagenome | biome: Polar Biome; feature: [SRF] surface water layer (ENVO:00010504); material: water (ENVO:00002006), including particulate matter (ENVO:01000060) such as... | depth 5 m | reverse complement strand
GGTGCACGTGTAAAGAAATATGAAATAGAGGAAGGTGCTCTTGAAAATTTAAACAATGATTTTCCGCTTTTCAGGTATGCAGATATACTGCTGATGAAAGCAGAATGTGCCGTACGCAACGGAGCTCCTGGTGCAGGAGACCAATGGATACAAGAAGTAAGAGACAGAGCAAACGCTGGTCCTACCGCTGGTTTCGGGCTAGATGAGATACTTGCAGAACGTGGAAGAGAACTCTTTTGCGAAGGACATAGACGCCAAGACCTAATCCGTTTCGGTAAATTTGGCAATGCATGGTGGGAGAAACCCGCCAGTGGAGCAGAAAGAACGACCTTCCCGATACCACAATGGGCGATAGACGCCAATCCAAACTTAGGCTTATAATTAATCGATATATAACACAACTAAAAAAAAACAAAATGAAAGATTTATTACTAAAATCAACCAAAACGCTTGTTATCATGGCGGCAATGTTTGGTGTAATCACACTAAACTCTTGTAAAGATGATGATGAAGTAACACCAGGTGGAGAAACTGAGCTTGTAGAAGATGGTTTCTACATACAAGGTCCTTCTACTGCTTACAGTGGGTTTGACATCAAAGCAACGTTGAGTTCTGCTAAAAACGAAGTTCTTCAAGAAGATAGAGCTGAGCTTCTAGAAATATTTGCAGCTATGAGAGTAGGTGACGGTTTCAACATCATTCAAGTAGCTGGTGCAGAGCGTACCACTTGGGGTCCTGGAGCAGATTTTGCTATGTCTGAAGCTGGAGGAGAAGAGCCAAATGGTATCCAACGCGGTGCTATTGCTCAAACAGATACTAAATTTACGGTATCAGAAGACGGACTATACCACGTGGTAATAGACACCGAAACAGGAACTGGTGCTATCGTAAAGGTAGACTGGGGAGTAATTGGTCAAGCTACTCCAGGAGGATGGAGTGCTGACACTAGACTAGATGCACCTGCATTTGACATGACTACCATGACATGGAGTCTTACAGATGTAACTATGGGCGGTGGCGAATGGAAATTCCGTTACTCCGGTGGGTGGAAAGTAGAAATTGATTCTACTTTAGACCTAGGTGAAGGTAAGAAAGGTGTGAAATTTAACACGAACTTTGGTGGTGCAGTAGATGCACTTGTACCGGGTGGCGATAATTTCAACTTAGAAAAAAGCGGTATCTACAACATAGAAATGACTTGGACAGCTGGTGCTGGCCATACTGCTACGGTTACCAGAACGGGTGACTTGCCTGCTAGAGACTATTCTGCAGTATCTGTAGGTCTTATAGGCGATGGTGTGAAAGATGGCGTTTGGGAAAGTGAACTTTTCGCAACTACTCCTGCTAAAGATGGCGACACTTATACGTGGAGTTACAACGGTGTAGACTTAGTAAATTCGGGTGCTTTCAAAATACGAACTGAAGGTACGTGGGATGATATCAATGAAGGTTTTAGTGATATTATTGGCGGTCCAGATGCAGATGACGTAGAAGGAACTAACGATACGAAAGATGGTGGCGACATTAAAGTAAAAGCTGACGGCACATACGATATAGTATTTGTAATAGATGCGGCTGCAGAAACAAAGTCTATTTCTTTTACTAAGAAATAATCCAACAATTACTATAAGCTAAAAATGGGCTGTACACTTTGTGTACAGCCTTTTTTTTGTCTATTTTTCTTTCTGCTATTGTCATAAACACAGTATACTTGTAACGTGAAAAAAATCATAATCGCGTTAGTAGTAACCTCTTCCCTATTTGCTTGTAAGAGTAATAAAAAGGATAAATCTGTCAAACTTGAAATAGCTGTTACCTCGGACTATTGCGGTGGTGCTGCTCCCCCTGATGAAATGATAGAGGAGATGAGAATCCCAAAACCATACACTGGCGTGTTATACATACACAAAAGCCGACATAGAGAAGACGATGGCATAGAGCTTACCTTTGACAAGGGTGCTGCAACTGCAAAAGGATTGGTTCCTGGCCAGTACTATGCTTATCTAGAAAAAAAGATGGACCTAAAAAATGAGTCTGCAATGAATGAAATTGCCAGCCAAGGAATAGACGTGGGATGCTTAATAGAACTAAACTTTATGATTATGTTCGTTTTCAATATAGAAGAGTCGACTAAAATAATAACAGAGAAGATGCACAAAATATGCAATCCTTGTCTCCCGCCTGCACCTTAGTGTTAATCGATTATTACCAGACGTTTTACAGCCATACGGTTGTCTCCTATTAACTTTAAGATATATACTCCGGGTATATATTCTCCTAAGTTGATGATGTCCTTACCTGCAGATACTACTGAGATTAATCGCCCAGATTGATTGTATACCTCCACTTGTTTTAGCGTTTCAAAGTTTTCTATGCGTACGGTTCCATTACTCGGGTTGGGATATACCTTTATCCCGTTTTCTTCTACGTTGGGTATACTTGCTACTCCAGTATTGGATACATCAGGCGTAGGCACATCAAAAAACTGCCATTTATCGCCTCCATCCGTAACTCTGCCATACGACACATCACCAGTTTGCTCGCCAAATCGTATCCAGTCTAGCATAGCTCCGTTCACATCAAATAAAGCCAAATCTTCTCCTCCTTTTCCCAGTTTAAAATTGGCGTGAAAACGCCCATCATCTTCGTCATCATCTGCCCAAATCAGGTGAAATGATTTAGGTGCTACGGTACCCAACACAAGTGGAAATTTTATAGGGTTGGCTAGATCGTCTGTAAGGTAGAGTACACCTGGATTAACAAATCCTTCCCCACCGTAGTAGAGTTCAATCCAATCTTCATTTTTGCCTTCTTCATCTTCTATACCAGATTCATTATTAGCCATTAACTCATTGATATACATGGGCAAATCAGAACGCGTTTTTTGGATGGAATACATATCACAAGAAGGAAACTGTACGCTTACTTCTGTATCTGACAGTCTAAAAAGAAAACCGATAGTTTGCAAGGTAGGATGCCATGCAATAGTTGTCGTATATACACCTTCACTCCAAGCTACCTTTTTTAGCGTATCGGTCCATATTGCCGATTGGCTATCCCAATTATACACTACCTCTGCTGTTGTTAGCATCTCCTCGCCTTTTACATTTATCAAAAAAGTAATAGAATCATTGACGTAGTCTATGTCATATGTATACCAATACGGAATTTGCCCTACGTTCTCCACGGTATCTATTTGTGAAAGAGCAGCATTTTCTCTACGAGTGATATAGTCTACTAAACCATATTTCACATGGTCTTGGCTGAAGTAACCAAAGGAATTATTGAAATCGTTAATGGTATATCCATAGTCGAGTGTGCGGTACGTATCTGCTACCGCAGCAGTAGATATCAAGCCCTTTAGTGTATTTACTCTTACAGACATACTATCTATGGTAAAGTACTCCTCCAATGTCTTTTGCAGTAGGTAGGTAAATTTTTCTTTGTACTTTTTTCGTGTTATGATTTTATCAAAAAGAGGTCTACCGCTGTTACCTTTGCTCCACGTGTATATATCTCGGGTAGCCCAGTCTCTTTCCAAAAAATCTACCCCAAACGTATTGTCCAAATCGTATGGTATATACTCAAACAAACTCGTTTTGGGATTGCTATACAGATAAAAATTATTCTTATTGTAATTTGGCCCATCCCAGTTTCCTGTGAGCACATCCATTACCACAGACTTGAGGTAACTATTTACATTAAATACCTTTTCTAATGCACACTCAAAATTGGCCTCAGGAGTATTGTTCAATACATCAATAAAATGGGCTAAATCTGCATAGTCGGTAGCTCCCACTGTCTGTTTTAGTTCGTAATAGTCTGTCTTATAACTATTAGCAGACGAGCCTCTGTAGGCTAGATCTGCACCATAGATACACTTGTAGAGGTTGCCCTTGCTACCGTATCTACTTTGGGTAAATTCCTCGTCTATGTGTTCTACATTGGCATATAAGCCAAAATAAGCACCGTTAATATACAGCCGTACATGATTGACACGTGAGGCAGGTACTTCCAAATAGTTGAGCATATCAAAACACAACTTACTTCTGATGATACTCGGATCATTGTGTTCACCATTGATGTTCATTTTCTCAAGACCATGGTATTTTTTACCACTTTCAAATTCATTGAACGATACCTTGAACGATTTTTTGGCTGCCTTGCGTGAGGTATTCCCTCTAAGTCTGAAACCTACATTGGTAAGGGTATCGCGTATTGTTCCATTGGCAAAAACAAAGGTGGCATTGTAGTGGTGGTCGCTTAGTTGATTGGCAGGATCTAGAACAGCAGCTAGAGAGTCTGATGGTAATGTGATGTATACGCTCGGTACTACATCATCTCTAAAAACCTGACCATTGTTGGGGATGTTTTGTTGTGCAGAGAGGCTACAACATAAAACCAGCGGCAATAAAACCAACAGTGTTTTTTTCATCAATCCTCTGGTTGATAGCGAATAGCATTTTTATTGGTAATAAGAACATTCAACAGACCAGCCAATATAAGTGAAGAACCGGCTAATAGCATTGGACTAATATCCCCTTGACCAAACAAGGAAGATAACAGATTTATACCTCCAACAGCTGCAACTATTTGTGGTATCACTATGAACATATTGAACAATCCCATGAAAACGCCCATTTTTTTGGGATCAATAGAACTACTCAGCATAGCGTAAGGCAACGACAAAATACTGCCCCAAGCAATACCTATAAGAGCATAGCAACCGTTTAACTGAGCTGTACTCGTGGCATAATACATGGCTATAAAACCGAGACCACCCAGTAGTAAGCTCACCATGTGCACATACTTTCGATTAATTGTCTTTTTACGGGTTATAAAGGATAGAATAAAAGCAAACACCATAGACGATAATCCATACGAGCCCATAGCCGAACCTGCAAGATCTGCAGACGTATTAAAGGCTGCAGTTTTTTCTTCGTACTGTTGCCTTTCCACCTCATTATCCATATTGTAATTTTCGCTCACTGGACTGGGAGTATTATATACGTGTGAGGTAAGTGCTGGCGTCGCCATACTCCACATTGTAAAGAATGCAAACCACGAAAAAAACTGTACTACACCTAACTTTTTCATAGTTAGTGGCATGTTTACAATATTCCCTATTATTTCTTTTACGGCATTACCAAAACCCTTGGTCGCTTCCTTTTCCTTTTTGAATTCTTCGATATCTTCTGGTGGGTACTCATCAGTCGTATATATGGTGTATACTATAGACAATAAAAAAACAACAGCCCCTATGCCAAAGGCAAGTTTCACATTTGCTGCTATAAAACCGTCTGGAGCTACATCACTAGCACCCATAAGTGTGAGAAAACGCGGCAATTGGCTCGCTATCCACGTACCAATCCCGATAATAAGTGTCTGTACCAAAAATCCATAAGAACGCTGAGACTCGTCAAGCTTATCTGCTACTAAAGCTCTGAAAGGCTCCATGCTAATATTGATAGAGGCATCGAGCATAAGTAAACTACCTGCAGCCACCCACAACAGAGGACTATACGGCATATAGAACAAAGCAATAGAAGCCAAAATAGCTCCAATCAAGAAGTACGGTTTACGCCTTCCAAATCGAGTACTCCACGTACGATCACTCATATAGCCTATAATGGGTTGTACTATAAGACCTGCTAATGGAGCTGCTATCCATAATCCAGGAATTTCGTGAGGCTCTGCACCAAGATTCAAAAATATCTTGGACATAAATCCACCTTGCAAGGCAAATCCAAATTGAATTCCTAAGAACCCAAAACTCATGTTCCAAATTTGCCAAAAACTTAATCTGGGTTTACGGTTTTTCATAGCTCAATAAAATTTAAAATTACTCTTACTTACGTTATCAAATTCCTTTTTCACAAAGGTATATAGGCGTGCTGGCTTGTGTGGTACTCCTTCTTGGTAGTTTTCTGTTTCCTTCAGAAAACCCGTTTTTAACATTTTCCTGCGAAAATTTCTTCTATCTATATCGTCACCCATTATCTCATTGTACAGCGTATACAACTGATGCAATGAAAACTCTTTGCCCAACAGTTGGAACCCAACAGGCTCACGATACAACTTGTCTCGCAATACCGAAATAGCGGCATTTAGAATCCGATTGTGGTCAAATCCTAGTTCCTCTACCGCATTATAATCTTGCCAAAGAATATGCTTCGCAAACCCTGCAGGTTTTATTTTATAATTCTTGATATTTATTAATGCAAAATACCCAACTGTAATAACACGTGCATTGGGTTCTAGTCGTATAGCCTTGAGCCATACTTGGTCTCTTTCCTTGAGTAGTCTTTTAGGACTTCCAAATGCTCCTATCTGCTCCAAAAAAATATTTTTTATTCCCGTAAGCCCCTTCAGTATTCGAGATGCAGCGTCATCCAAATCTTCGTCATCATTGATCAAATCTCCTGGCAAGACCAGTGTATCATCGTCAATGTCAAGATTGTCTCGCAGATCTCTCTGTACAAGCAGCACTTTCAAATCAGAACCATCAAAACCAAAGACAACACAGTCTACAGATACATTAGGATTTGCCTGATCTTCATACTTTTCTTTCATTTTTTGGAAGTTTTATTTAATTATAGAGTGGTAAAATTAGCTATTTTTTTCAAAGTGTAAATTTTACACTAAGTTTGCTTGCAAATAAGTAATAATAAGATGATTTTAGTTGCAGATAGCGGCTCTACCAAGTGCGATTGGATAGCGATAGATGAAGACAATAAACACCACCACACCAACACCATGGGCTTCAACCCATTTTTTCACAGTTCAGACCTAGTAGAACAAAAACTAACCGAAAATGAATTGTTTTCTTCTATTAAGGAGAAAGTTACTGAAGTATATTTTTATGGTGCAGGATGTTCTAGTCCCTCGCGTAACTACATAGTAGAAAAAGGACTAAGAGCCGTTTTTACTAATGCAATTATAGTGAGCGTAGACCATGACCTTACCGGTGCAGCGTTGGCTACATCGCAAGGAAAACCAGGCATATCCTGTATTCTAGGCACAGGGTCTAACTCGTGCTACTATGATGGAGAAAATGTCCACGAAGAAGTACCCGCTCTTGGCTATATACTTGGCGACGAAGGCAGTGGTTCTTACTTTGGCAAGATTATGCTGTCACAGTGGTTGTACAAACAAATGCCAGCTGATTTGGCCATAGCATTTGGAGAAGAATATAACCTGAGCAAAGAAGGAATTTTTGATGCGATACATAAGAAGGAAAATCCGAATGTATACCTCGCTAGTTTTATGCCTTTTGTGGGTAAACACAAAGAGCATACCTACTTTAAAGACATGGTGTATGATGGATTAGTGAAATTTATTAATATCCATGTGTGCTGTTATGACAACTTTAGAGATATCCCTGTCAATTTTGTTGGCTCCGTTGCATTTTATTTTCAAGATGTATTGGAAGAAGTGGGAAGAAATCATAGATTTACCGTTGGAAAGATAGATAGGCGTCCGGTAGAACCCCTCGCTCTGTACCACACAACCAAAATAAATCAAACAACATGAGCCTCAAAGCGTGCATTTATGATCTAGACGGAGTAATCACCGACACAGCTAAGTACCACTACGATAGCTGGAAATGGGTAGGAGATCAATTGGACTATACCCTCACCGAGAAGCAAAACCAGAAATTAAAAGGAGTGGGCCGCAAAGAGTCTCTTGATAAAATATTAAAATGGAGTGGTGCTCGTATTTCTGAAGCAGAAAAGCAAAACCTATTGCACAAGAAGAATCAAATGTATTTGGAGTACATAGACACTATGGCTCCTGATGAGGTTTTTCCTGGTTTCAAAGAATTCAATAAAAAAGCAAAAAATGCAGGCATTAAGGTAGCCATAGGTTCTAGTAGTAGAAATGCCATCCGTATTATTGACAAATTGGATCTAGTTCTTGCCTTTCATGCTATTGTAGATGGTGGCATGACGCCCAATTCTAAACCAGAACCCGATATATTCTTATTGGCTGCAGAAAAACTACAACTGAAACCAGAAGAATGCTTGGTAATAGAAGACTCGCAGGCTGGGCTTACCGCTGCAAAAAAAGCCGGAATGAAAAGTATTCTATACGGTAAGGACAAAGGACTAAAAGGAGCTCACATGCAAATAGACAATTGGCTAGCAGCTGATTTAGATAAGTTTATTAATCTTTATTGATAGGTAGTCGTAGATGAAAAACTACATAAAGCACCATCCTTGGCACATCATAGAGGAAGGTTTTGACCCAAAACTAAATAGAATTTCTGAAAGTATCTTCAGTATTGGGAATGGGAAATTTGGTCAACGTGCCAATTTTGAAGAAAAATACAGTGGCGACAGCCTCCAAGGCAACTATGTAGCAGGAGTATACTATCCTGACAAAACACGCGTTGGTTGGTGGAAGAACGGTTATCCAGAGTCCTTTGCCAAAGTACTAAACGCACCCAATTGGATGCGTATTAATATCCGTATCAATGGAGAATCGCTAAATCTAGCTAAGGCAGACGTGAAAAAATTTAGCAGAACACTTGATATGCAAGGAGGTGTATTGCACCGTACGTTTACGGCTAAACTCCAAAATGGTATTACAGCTACTGCTACCGTGCAACGTTTCTGTTGTCTGCATCAAACGAGGCAAGCCGCATTCCATTACTCGCTGACACTAGATCAAGATGCGGAGGTAAAAATATCCTCTTATATATACGGTAATGTAACCAACGAAGACTCCAACTATAACGAGAAATTTTGGACAGGAGTAAATACCAAAGCAGGCGGAAATACGTGTACGGTAATCACAGAAACCAAAAAGACCGCATTTCAGGTGGGAACATCAACGGTGTCCACGGTTTCGCATGGTTTAAAAAATATTCCTTTCACCTCTAGCGATTGCAATAAGAAAACAGCTAAAATAGCAACTAAATTTAACGCTAAAAAAGGGGAAGAAATCAGAATAGAAAAGAGAGCCGCAATTGTATCCAGTTTAGACATAGAACCCACCCATATAGAGGCAACTTTATACGAAGAAATAGAGAGTATAAAACACCATAGCTTCGAAGACTTGTGCTCGGCACACAAAGCAGCTTGGGCAGCTAAGTGGGAAGAGAGTGATATTATTATTGATGGAGATGTATCTGCTCAGCAGGCTATTCGCTTTAATATTTTTCAGCTCAACTGCACGTACACTGGAGAAGACGAAAGACTAAATATTGGTCCGAAAGGATTTACTGGTGAGAAGTATGGTGGTAGCACATATTGGGATACCGAAGCATATTGCTTGCCTTTTTATCAAGCAACCGCAGACCAAGAAGTAGCTCGTAATCTGCTTATATACCGATACAAACACCTGCAAAAAGCGATAGAAAACGCAGAGAAACTTGGATTCTCCTGTGGAGCAGCTCTATACCCCATGGTGACAATGAACGGTGAAGAGTGCCACAATGAATGGGAAATTACCTTTGAAGAAATACATAGAAACGGTGCTATTGCTTACGCCATTTTTGACTACATCAACTATACCAATGATAAAAAGTACCTCGCAGAATATGGCTTGGAAGTACTCATAGGCATAGCACGATTCTGGTCTCAGCGTGTGAACTGGAGTGAAAACCAGCAGCAGTATGTAATGCTAGGTGTAACTGGTCCAAACGAGTTTGAGAATAACGTAAACAATAACTGGTATACCAATAAGATGGCTGCTTGGTGTATGGACTACGGACGCGAAGCTCTTGCTTGGGTAAAAGAACATCATGCGAGCGAATATACCCGCATCATGGAGGCAACCAACTTTAATGAGTCAGAAGCAACCAAGTGGCAAGAAATATCGGATAACATGTATTATCCGTACTCAGAAGAACACGGCGTATTTTTACAACAAGACGGCTTCTTAGACAAAGAACTCATACCCGTAAAGGACCTAGCAAAAAGCCAACGTCCTATAGTAGAGCACTGGAGCTGGGATAGAATACTCCGTAGCTGCTACATCAAACAAGCAGATACATTACAAGGTTTCTACTTCTTCGAAGATGAATATACCGATGAACAGCATAAGAAACATTACGATTTTTACGAACCATTGACTGTTCACGAATCATCATTAAGCCCATGTGTACATAGTATTCTTGCCGCAAAACTAGGCGATGAGAAACGTGCATACGAGTTCTACTTGAGAACTGCTCGCCTAGATTTGGACGACTACAATAACGATACACGCGACGGACTGCATATCACCAGTATGGCTGGTACTTGGATGAGTATTGTAAAGGGATTTGCTGGTATGCGAGTAAGGGATGGAAAGATGACTTTCAAGCCATTTTTACCGGATAATTGGAAGAGTTTCTCTTTCAAGATTCTTTTTAGAGGTGACTTGAAGCAAGTCACCGTAGATAAGGACGGTTTGAGTTTAAAATAAACGAAACTATAACAAGAGTGTAGAGTCATATTCTACTTTGTTGGTGGTTTAATAAATATGTATAATGAAGAAAATTTTCTCAATACTAGCTGCTATATTCTTTCTATTTGGATGTTCCAATACAAGTACTACTACCTATAAGGACAGTAAAATTTTTGGATTGTCCTCCCCTATCCTACTCATTGGTGACACTACCCGCATCATCCAATCAGACTATTTCACCAGACCTGTTGTCATAGATTCTATACTAAGCGATGACACTAGCCTACAAGTAAATCATGTAGGTGATTATATCTTTATAGTATCGAATGAAGAAGTACAGCCTATCAGTAACCTTACCGTGTATGCAGAAGGGATTCCATATTCCTTTTTAGTGAAGGGGAATACTAGCCAAACCGATATTTACCCGATGAACAAAACCTTACTTCCTTTTATGCAGGTAGAAATAAAAGGGGAATTCAATAATTGGTCTACCGAAACGTTAAAACAAGACAGTGAGCATTTTTTATTTTTTCATACCCTCAAACCGGGAAAATACCAATACAAACTAGTAGCAGATGGCAAAGAAATAGATGACCCAAGCAACCCAAACAAGATAAGCAATGGCATGGGGGGGTTCAATAACGTACTAGAAATAAAAGGGCCAGACAAAAAGGAACTGCCTTCGATAGCTACAGCATCATTTACCAAGACTAAAATCATCATTTCTTCGGAGAATACTGACGGTGTTTATGCTTATTGGAACAATTTTAGAATACAAGCAAAACGAGAAGGTGACACCTTCAAGCTTCTCATTCCACCGTTTGCAAAGTATGAGACTCGTTCACATATTCGAGTGTTTGGGTATAATGATGTAGCTGCAAGCAATGACCTACTCATTCCGCTAGCCAAAGGCAACGTAATTACCAATCCAGACAAACTGAATAACAATGACTGGCACAAGAGCATCATGTATTTTATGATGGTAGACCGCTTTGTAAATGGCGATAAGACCAACGATGAGCCTGTAAACGACCCTGCTATATTAGCCAAAGCTCAATACTACGGTGGCGACATACGCGGTATTACACAAAAGATTAAAGAAGGGTATTTTCAAGACCTTGGGGTAAATACCATTTGGGTATCTCCCATCACTCAAAATCCTACCGATGCATGGGGACAATTCAATGATCCCGATACCAAATTCAGTGGGTACCATGGCTACTGGCCTATCACCAGTACTACAGTAGACTATCGCCTCGGCTCACCGGCAGATGTAAAAGAAATGCTGAGCGTAGCCCATAACAATGAACTAAGTGTACTGCTAGACTACGTAGCCAACCATGTACACGAGCAACACGCTGTGTACCAAAAGCACAAAGACTGGGTTACTCCGCTTTATTTCCCAGACGGTACTATGAATACCGAAAACTGGGACAATCACCGACTCACTACCTGGTTTGATACATTCTTGCCTACACTAAATCTGATGGACCAACAGGTAACCGACTTCATGGTAGATTCAGCTCTGCATTGGGTTACGGAGTATGATTTTGACGGTTTTCGACACGATGCAACAAAGCATATTCCCAATAATTTTTGGCGTACACTTAACAAGAAGGTGAAAAAAGTAAGTCAAGAAAAAGGAAAATACATTTACCAAATAGGGGAAACATACGGTAGCCACGAGCTTATCAATAACTATATTGGTTCCGGATTACTCGACGCACAATTCGACTTTAATATGTACGACAATGCCTTACCTGTATTTGCCACGGAGGGTGAAAGTATGACCCGACTGGGAGAAGCATTAGAGGCAAGCCTAAGCACTTACGGATACCACCATTTGATGGGAAATATTACGGGTAATCAAGATAAACCTCGTTTTATGAGTTATGCTGACGGTACATTGAGTTTTGATACTCCTTGGATGGAATACAAACGCATGGGATGGACACAAGACATTATGGTACAAGATTCTATGGCTTATCGTAAAATGGCTATGTTCAATGCATTCAATATGACGATACCGGGTATACCCATAATCTACTACGGAGATGAGATAGGAATGGCCGGTGCTGGAGATCCAGACAACCGTAGGATGATGCGTTTTAAAAACTTAAAAAAAGAAGAAGCTGCTTTACAAAGAGAAATAGCTGAAATTATACACTTCAGAAATGAGAATATCGCCCTACTATATGGTGACTTTACCATTGTAGAAAATACAGAAAAGACACTCACTTACACACGTAAGTATTTTGACAATGAGGTTACGGTATCCTTTGATAAGAGCACATGGGAATATAAAATCTACACAATGGAGAATCTATAGAACAGTCTAAAATTCACTTTGGCATCCATACTTACTAAACACAATTATTAGCAACATATAAACGTATAAATACACCATGAAGAAATACATATTCATACTAGTAACCGCTATGCTAAGTGCGTGCGGTACTCCAGAAAAACAAGAAACTACCGTTACAGAACTTCCTTCTGAGTGGATTGCCAATGCAACCATTTACGAAGTAAACGTAAGACAATATACCCAAGAAGGTTCGCTTGTAGCATTTGAAGAACGCCTCCCAAAACTTAAAGAATTGGGTGTAGATGTACTTTGGTTTATGCCCATACAACCCATTGGGAAACGCAATAGAAAGGCAGTTGGAGATACATTTGTACAGGACCTTGCTGATCCAGACTACACCAAATACTGGGGTAGTCCCTACTCCATAGCCGATTATACTGCCGTGCATCCTAGATATGGTAGCGTACAAGACTTCAAACGCATAATAGCCAAATGCCATGAAATGGACATGAAAGTAATACTGGACTGGGTAGGTAACCATACTGCTTGGGATAATCCTTGGGTAACCAATAACCCAGAGTGGTACACACATGACAGCACCGGAAAAATCACCGATCCTATAGGTGATGATGGCAAGAGCTGGGGATGGACAGATGTAGCCGACCTCAACTATAACAACAAAGAAATGCGTGCAGAAATGATAAAAAGTATGCAGTTTTGGGTAGAAGAATGTGACTTGGATGGTTTCCGTTGTGATGTAGCTATGGAAGTCCCTACCGACTTTTGGGAAGAAGCTCGCATTGCCTTAGATAAAGTAAAGCCTATGTTTATGCTAGCAGAAAGTGAAACTCACGAGCCAGACCAGTTTGATACAGCTTTCGATGCGTACTATGGCTGGGAGATGCACCACGTTTTCAACAAGCTCTATTCGGGCGAAGTAAACGCCTCTGAAGTAATGCAGGTAATGCACCAAAAGGATAGCATTAACGGCATGGATGTATTCCCAATGAACATGATTACCAACCATGATGAAAACAGTTGGAACGGTACTATAGACGAACGATTAGGTACGTCTTGGAAAGCTATGGCAGTACTTAGTTATGCTCTAAGAGGTATGCCGCTTATCTATAGCGGACAAGAAGTTGGCCTAAAACACAGACTTAGTTTCTTTGGTAAAGATGAAATAGACTGGAGTAGCCCACAAGCTGCAGAACATTTTGAGTTTTATAAGATACTCAATGAAATAAAAGCAAATCCGTCTCTTGCAGTAGACAGTAAAATAACATTCAATACAGATTTCTCTACAGAAAGACTCCTGACTATAGATAGAGGTGATAATGCAGAATATCGTTTTATTCTTGATTTGGGAGGAGACGGCGTCATCCTAAGAGAAGCAGACTTAGACCCAACGGATGGGTACAAAGTGGTATTTGCAGATGAATATGAAGACGAAAGTACTGTTTTAGGAAAATGGGGTTTCGTTGTACTCAAGAAATAAGGCTAATACAGTAAAACCAGACACGCCAGAAAAAGCATGTTAATAAGCAATACAATTGCTAAAATTTTTAAGTGATTTGAGTTCATTTGTTTCCTTAGTACAAATTTAACGCCACGATAAAGCAGAATGATATAAACGTAGTAATATAATTGCAATCTTGAACAGAGACAAAATATACCTAGACCTATATGCACAAGTAGGTGCACTTATAGACCCTAAGGCAGATGACATTGCCAACATGGCAAATGTGGCCCAATTGCTTGCAAATACACTTGGTCATCATTGGACCGGTTTTTATCGCGTAGTAAAGAAAGAGCTTCACTTGGGTCCGTTTGCTGGTCCACTGGCCTGTACTAGAATAGCCTATGGCAAGGGTGTATGTGGCAAATCTTGGGATACCAAACATACTCAAGTAGTAGCCAATGTGCACAAATTTGAGGGGCATATAGCTTGCAGTCCGTCTACTCAGTCAGAGATAGTTGTGCCGTGTATTCGCAATGGAAAAGTTTTTGCTGTACTTGATATAGATAGCGATGCACTCGATACGTTTGATGATCTAGACGCTCGCTATTTAGAAGATATTGTGAGCCTTTTATGAGTTTTACGCAAAAATATGCCGATTGGTTTAGGAGGCTCTTACCCTCTCCCTTTAGTATAGCCGTTATTCTTTCAATCCTTGTTTTCATCGTTTCCATATTCATTTCTGACAAGCCTATAGGCACCCTACTCATAGATTGGCAAACGGGACTTTGGTCAAGCAACTTACTGGCCTTTGCTTTTCAGATGATGCTCATGCTCGTGCTGGGCCATACGCTCGCATTAAGCAGCTTTTTCAACACCGTTATATCCACACTTATATCACCCATTAAAACAACAGCACAAGCAGCAGCCATAGTTACCTTCACTACGATTATCGTGGCATTTGCCAATTGGGGCCTTGGTCTCATTTTTGGTGCGATAATCGCTCGTAAAATTGGCGAGAGTTTCACCAAAAAAAAAATGCCACTCAACTACCCACTCGTTGGAGCTGCGGGCTATGTAGGGCTAATGGTCTGGCACGGAGGCATCTCTGGATCTGCCCTCACCAAAGTAGCAGAAAAAGGTCACCTTCAAGACATCGCAAAGAATGCTAGCTTACCCCAAGCCATATTTTACGGTGATACGGTATTTAGTACTATGAACTTAGTAGCGTTCGGTTTACTACTGACGCTCATCCCATTTATTTTTTATATCGTAGGTAAAAAAAGCAATGGATCTATACCAAATGTAGTCTCTGCCAAGGCTACTGGTAATACCCAATTAGTTGCAAAAGGAGCTGAACGTATAGATACATCTAGCGTTCTGAGCAAGTCAATAGGACTTCTACTTGTTGGTTTGGCTGTCTACAATGCAATCTCCTATGAAGGTCCGACTCTTGGCTTTATAACACCCAACTACATTAATTTTAGTATGCTTGCCCTGTGCTTGCTCCTACACAATAACTTCAATGCTTTTTTGAGTGCGGTAGACAGTGCCATCAAAGGATCATCTGGCATCCTAATACAATTTCCGCTATACTTTGGCATACTGGCTCTCATGCAGAGTGGTGGGCTCATAGAAGTGATTTCCAATTGGTTTATTCATGTCTCCACACCACATACACTGCCCTTATTCACCTTCTTTAGTGCCGGCTTGGTCAATCTATTTGTACCCAGTGGCGGCGGTCAGTGGGCTATACAAGGTCCTATTAT
>TARA_B110000902_G_scaffold258068_1_pt1 | contig 16036 bp, 15 predicted proteins | sample TARA_B110000902 | Tara Oceans TARA_B110000902 (sample SAMEA4398009) | marine metagenome | biome: Polar Biome; feature: [SRF] surface water layer (ENVO:00010504); material: water (ENVO:00002006), including particulate matter (ENVO:01000060) such as... | depth 5 m | reverse complement strand
TTTCTTTTGGACTTCATTCAGAAATATTTTCAAAGCTGATTGTATTTCTTCCACTGATTGCGACGTATCAATTCCGCCCCCTTCGAAGTCAATTATGGGAGGGATATCTGTGTTTTCAAGATTTGTTATGGTGTTCATAAAATGAGTTGCTTGCGCTATAGGATCGTCGTTAGAATGATAAAAGTGATACGCACCTCTTATAAAACCGCGCGCTTTTATTGTTTTCCAATTCTTTAAAAATAGGGGGTCTGTATACGTCACTCCCTCAGTTGCTTTGCAAATAACAAAGCTTAAACTATCCAATGTTTTAGAAATGAAATCTATTTCATTATTTTGATGATGAGAGATATCAATACCATAAACAAAGGGTATTAAATTTTCTTTAATAACAGGCCTTATATAGCTCTGGTCGACTTTCTTTTCGTGGTGTTTGCAGGATAAAAAGAAGGAAATAAAAAGCACTACTCCAAGCAAGTAAGTTTGTTTTTTCATACTACTAATTTAGATTAGATAAAAGCGTACTAATAGTATCCCTTTTCTAGGTTTAACAACTAAAATTAGATAAACACTTTCTGTCTAATAAAATCGCATTAAGCAACAATTTGCTTACCAAACTTTTAATCATTTCCCAAATCTATAGCAATACAAACTCTTTTCATAGCGTATAAATACCCGATTTTTTAAAAAAAGAAATATCAGGATGAAGTTTTATTTAACTGATGATTTTAGATTTGTTGTATTAAGTCTTTGAAGTATGTAGAATTCTCCCCAATTACTAGCAGCATATTTGTATTAACTATAAAATAATAGCGATCGTTTAACGTCGTATTCTAACGCCTCAGTAATGTGGCGATTCAATCTTGCACTATGTTCAGTAATTATAATTTATTTGAGCTATTGCAATTATATATTATGATATAATTATTGCTTCAATTATTTAAAAGGATTCGTTGCCCATACTGTTACTTCGGGTATAAAACCTTTGTTGCGCATTTCTACAATCGAAATAATAGTATGGGCAATATCTTCTGAACCTAATTTGTTCTCTTGTTCTTTGCGTTCTTCTCGGTTTTTTCGCGATTGATATGTAAATGCAGTTGTAACTTCACTTGGGTTTACTAAAGTTACTCGAATATTATATTTCCGCAATTCAGCTTGCCAAGATTGTGTCATGCCTCTAACAGCAAACTTTGAAGCGGCAAAAACGGAACCCTGTGCAAAACCTTTTTGGCTGGCAGTTCCTCCAATATTTATAATATTACCAGAGCTTTGCTCTTTAAATTTAGGCAATAATTCTTGAGTTAGCAAGGCCATGCCAAATACATTTGTATTGTAAACGCTCAGTAAATCGTTTTCAGTGATTTCGCCAAGTAAAGGAAATGCACCAATACCCGCGTTATTGACTAAAGTATCAATTTTACCCTCTAACAGAGAAAGTGCATCTTTGGCTTTTTGGACTATCGATTTTAAATCGCTAATATCAAATACTAATGGAATTGCTCCTATTTCGTGGGCAACTTTTTTTAGTTTGTTTTCATTTCTACCTGTAATTACAACTGTAGCACCTTTCGCAATAAATTGTTTTGCGGTTTCTTTCCCTATTCCCGAACTTCCTCCCGTGATTAGCACTCTTGAATTATTAATTTCCATTTTATTGTGTATATAATCGAAAAAAATATTTCGATTTTTAGTATATTATTATTAAACGCTTCGGCTTATAGAGCATTAGAACCAACTAAAGTAAAAGTAATCTTTAAATTTAACGCAACATATCTATCCCTTTAGATTTGTTGCGATGCGTTCTCGAAAGAAGGTTTTATTATGCCAATTGATGACAACATTTAGCGGATAGCAAATGTGTTAGAATGGAATTAGCTTTTAAGTGTATACTGCGTTAAAGCGTTGTAATATGGCCTTGTTTTTTCGTCTTTAAAAGTCCAATTTGATATTTCGACTAACCCTATTGGTGAAAATATTTATTTCATTAGTATGTATTCGCAGGGTATTTCCGTTTTATATACTGTTAATAAGGGGTTTAAGTGCAGTAATTCTATAATCGCTTTCCTTTTTATTTCTCCTGAATAAGTTATTAAATACTTGTGTATATCTTTTTAATTTATTATGCATTTAATATGTTATTTTTGATTGTATAATAATAATAATAATAAATTGAACAAAATGAAAAAAACAATTATCATTCCAATGTTACTTTTAGTGACCATTGTAAACGCGCAATGGATTCAAGATTCGTCATGCAACAAAAAAGCAAAAATTGTAGCCAATCAAGCAATTGAATACCTTACTAATTTAGAGTACTTGCCTGCACTTGGTGCTGCAGAGTCTGCTTTGCTTTTAGATGAAGACTGTGGATGTGCAAAATTAACTTTAGCGGCAATAAGTAGCCAAAATCCTAATTGGGGAAGTAGACTTAATAAATTAAATGGAATAAATACCGCTAAATTATCATCTGAAGAAAAAGGGTGGCATGCGTATTTAATAGCTCCTAGGGAAGAGCAGGCTGAATTGCAGAAAAGCTTACAGGCTAAATTTCCAAACAGTCCACTTTTACACTTTTTAGGAACCTCAATTCAAGACTTTACAAGTTATAAAGTATTTGCTAAAAAATTTCCAAGTTATGCTGCTTCAGCTTACAATATGATATCTTACGGATATATGTCAGGTTCTTTTGGTGACAACAATATTGTAGAAGCAAAGAAATATGTTGAAATGTCGCAAAAACTTCATAATGGACCGAATGCTTTTGACTCTATGGGAGAACATTATGCGTCCGTGGGTGATTATGACAAAGCACTTGAAGTTCAATTAAAAGCAATTGATTTTGCTGTTTTTGCATCTCCTTACGGAACGAATGCACAATTATATAAAGCAAAAAAGTCTAAAGATGAGAGTATTCAAATTATAATAGAAAATCAAAAGGTTATGCAAGACTGTATTATAAAAGGAGACTACGAATCTTATCAAAAATTTGAACACCCAGAAATTACAGTTACAACAGGAGATTCTAATTTAAATCCTTTTTATATTTTTACAAAAAACGATATCAATTCAGAGGCTCCAATGACATGGAATGCATTTGACTTGTCAAATTTAGAAGTTTATTTCTCTCCTGATATGAAATCTTCTGTGGTAACATTTGATGCAGACGGATCTTTTACAATGAATGCGTCTGAAGACACTGTTGAGTATGCCACGAGAGGCTCTGCTACTTGGGTTGCAACCGCAGACGGATGGAAAATTTTACATTCTTCTTTTGCACCAAGAAAAGGTAAAAATGGATTGCCAACACTTGACTAACGCCTGCGCAAGCATTAAATTAAAAACAAAAAAACCATGATAACTTTAACAAAGTTATCATGGTTTTTTTTAAAACGACACAACCTTAAAAATTTATAAAAGAACAAGGGATTCGCTTAAAAATGGATTCAGTCTTTTGAAAATAATTATTTTGACTTATGGAAAGACGTGTCGTCTGAAAACAGAAGAGATCAATCGTCTTTTTATGTAAGATTAGTTGCGTGGTTTAAGCGTTTGTTTTAGCAAATAAAAACCGAATAGAAAATTCGCGAGGATTTTAATAAGAAGGGGAGTACTAGCAATAAATTACATACAGTGTTAAGAAAATTTTCAATTCCCAATGAGTGAGAATTCCGCAACTTGTTAAAAAAGCCGGTATAATTTTCTCTAAATTCAAAGAAAATTAATTAGAAACTACAGCACTAAAATATTGTCCCCAATGCATAATTCGCATGTCTATTTCTTCTAAAGTTGGACGAGCATAAATTCAGTAAGCACAGATTATTAACAGTACAATAATACTTATTAATAACATTGTATTTAAATTTGATTTTTTCATATTCTTTTGTTTCTTTAGTTCGTTCGTTAATGAATGGCAGCGGTCTTGTATATGATCTCGTGGAGATGTTTAAGCTTTAAATTTAGCAAATAAACCACAGATAGAAAGCCTGCTAGGACCTTCGTAAGCAAACACTAAATAGCAATTAAGTTTATACGGTATGGTGTGTAGTTTTTAATTCAGTTTTTTCATTCCAAATTCGTTAATTACTTGTTTTCCATTTTTTAAAATGGAAAAACTTCAGTCAGTCCAAGCAGTTCCTTCAATTCCTTTCAGAACAATTCCATTTTCAGTTTTAGTTATTGTAAATATGAAATCCACAAGATTAGAGTCTTTGTCAGAAGAGATGTTGTTCAATTCTATCATTCCGTATTCGTCAATTGCTAGTGGTGTGTTATTGTTGATGTTAAATGCTAAATCAATCCAAGCACTTCCTTCAAAGTTTTGTATTTGAATTCCGTTATCTGTCTTTTCTAAAACAACTGTAAAACTCTTTAAGTTATCTGATTTTTTTATCTTGAGCTATGAATTCAGAACTTGCTGCCAAAATAAATAAAGCGATTAATGCGTTCAACGTTAGTTTTTTTAATTTCAATTTTGTTTTCATATTTATAATTTTTGATTAATATTCTATCATTTCTCAAATTACACGCAACAATTGGAAAGCATTATTATGAATATACATTATGTATAAAATCAAATTTAAAGGAAAAAGTAATCCTATTCATACGTATTAATACTTGTGTTTTTGTCAAACTAAGATCTTTTTAAATTTTAAGTAATTAATATCAAAAAGCAAGCAACAATTTTTTATGAAGCAGCATTTAATTTGAGGAAACACATAGTCAAACCCTATTATTTTAAAGTAGTTTCAACTTTCATAGGTTCCAATTGTAGATAGTCAGTTTTTTTTTGACCGTTATGCTGCTTTTATGTGGCAAAACATGTTTGTTTAAGAAAAGTTGTGTGTTTTAAGTTCTAAAGAAACTAAAAAGCGGAAGTAATATATTATGCCGTTTCTGCATGCGTAGTCCGAAAAGTGCAGCTCTTATTGGGTTTCCTAGTATTGAATTCTTAAAATAGAAAGCATAAAAAAACAGTTTAGCTGGCACTAAACTGTTGTTTTGTAATCGATTAAAATGTGTAGCGAGAACGGGATTTGAACCCGTGACCTCAGGGTTATGAATCCTGCGCTCTAACCAACTGAGCTACCTCGCCATTTGTTTGCGGGTGCAAATATAATTACTTTTTATAGATTAGCAACATGTGTTTTTAATTTTTTTTTTAGATAGAATTAATACCTATATTGTGCACTTAACAAAAAAAGTAAATGGAAAAAGTAAAATTTGAATTAGAAATCCCTATTCACGCATCACCAAATATGCTATACCAATATATTTCTTCACCATCAAACTTACAAGAATGGTTTGCTGACAAGGTAAACTCTAGGGGTAAAATATTTAGTTTTGTTTGGGAAGATACCGAAGAATTGGCAGAGTTAATTATAAAAAAAGCGGGTGAAAGAATTCGTTGGAAATGGTTAGAAAGCGAGGGTGATGAGAGTTTTTTTGAAATTAAAATAGAAGTAGATGCCCTAACTAAAGACGTATCTTTAATTGTTACAGACTTTGCAGATGATGAAGAAGAGGTAGAAGAATCTAAACAACTTTGGGAAAATCAAATAGATGAATTAAGACATACAATTGGTGCCTAAAATCAGTAAAAAATAATATGAAAAACCAGCAGAATTGCTGGTTTTTTTATGTCTAAAATCTAAGTAATTATAGTAATTTTGTATTTCTTAAAAATAAAGCAATGATTAATTTTAATAGCGAATTATATACCAAAGAAAACATACAATTAACTACAGATAACAGGGGCTTTAAATATGGAGACGGAATTTTTGAAACCATCAAAGTAGTACATAAAAAAGTAATTTTTTGGGAAGATCATTATTTTAGATTAATGGCTTCTATGAGAATGCTACGTATGAAGATTCCGATGGAATTTACGTTAGAATTTTTAGAGCAAGAGATTTTGAAAACAGTAGATTCTATAGAAAAAGCTGGTAACTTCAGAGTGCGTTTAAACGTTTTTAGAAAAGATGGTGGTTTATATACTCCAAAAACCAATGCAATTAATTATTTAATTGAAGCTTCAGAAATTTCTACTCAATCTAAAACAACCTATGAAATAGATGTCTTTAAAGATTTCTATAATTATTCAGGATTGTTGTCTACCATAAAAACAAACAATAGAATGTTAAATACATTGGCAAGTATTTATGCTGACGAAAATGATTTAGACAATTGTGTTTTGTTAAATGAACGAAAAGGTGTTGTAGAGGTTGCGAACGGAAATATATTTATTGTAAAAGATACTGTAGTTAAAACACCTGCATTAACAGAGGGCTGTATAAAGGGTATTGTTAGAAATAAGGTGATAGAAATTTTAACTAAGAACAAAGATTTTACAATTGAAGAGACTGCTATTTCTCCTTTTGAAATTCAAAAAGCAGATGAGGTATTTATTACAAATGCAATTGCAGGTATTCAGGTAGTCACTAAATATAAAAAGAAGTCTTTTACAACAGTACTCGGGAATAAATTACATGCAAATTTGAAAGTATTACAGATCGCAGGAATTTAATTTAGATTAAAATCATTGGGTGCATTTACCCAAAGTTTATAATCACCACCTTTTTGAAGTAATTTGTTCCTCCAAAGGTTCTCTTCTTCATTAGAAAAGATGTTGTCAAAATCGTTTTCAGCAACAAACCAAGAGTTTTCGGTTAACTCGTCTGTTAGCTGATTTTTGTCCCATCCAGAATATCCCAAGAAAAATCGGATATCAGATTCTTTTAAAGCACCTTTATTTAAGAGCTCTTTAAGCTGCTTAAAATCACCTCCCCAAAAAACACCATTTGCAACTTCGATACTATTATCTAATAAGTGAGGTATGGTGTGCACAAAGTATAAATTATCTTGTTCTACGGGGCCACCTTGATAAATATTAAAAGAACAATCTATTTCGGGTAATAAATCGTTGATAATATATTCTAAAGGTTTGTTTAGAATAAAGCCTATAGAATTAGTTGCTGTATGTTCCGTTAATAAAATAATAGCTCTGTTAAAAGAATTATCATTTAGAATGGAAGGTGCTGCAACTAATAATCTGCCTTTTTGAGGTTGTAATTTAGACATGCTCTTTTTATATTAAATATAAGGAAATTTTTAAATAAAAAAAACTCCCTAAAAAGAGAGCTTTTTTTTATTTTAAAATGGTAATTCTTAGTTTACAGCTTCGCTTAAACCAGCTCCAGCTTTAAATTTTGCTACATTTTTAGCAGCAATTTGAATTGTTTTTCCTGTTTGAGGATTTCTACCACTTCTTGCAGCTCTGTTAGATACAGAGAAAGTTCCGAAACCAACTAAAGCAACTTTATCACCTTTCTTTAAAGAAGAAGTTACATTACCTATAAAAGACTCTAATGCTGATTTAGCAGCTACTTTAGAAATTCCTGCATCTGCAGCCATTGCATCGATTAAATCTGACTTGTTCATAATAAATTGATTTTAAAATTATTTAATAATTATTTTTTTGCTTAATAGCTTAACAAATATAGACGGATTGTGGTCGTACGCAAATTTGAGTGTAAAAAAAGCACCTTTTTGTTAATAAAAGTATGTCAATTGTTAATAAACCCCGCATTGTAAATCAAAAAACCCTGCAAACCGCACTAATAAAGGCTTTAGAACATTTTAGCTTCTGATGAAAAAGAATAGCCATTTAACAAACTTATTGAATCCATTTTCTTCTTTCCAGAAAGTTTAATTTCTTCTATTATTATGAATCCTTTATGAACAGCTACTTTTAATTCTTTTTTAGTAGCAATTATTTTTCCAATTGCAAAATCGTGCGCTTCTATTTCCTTGTTTATTGCATAAAGCTTGGCAGAAATCTCCTCGTTATTATCACTAATAATTGTCCAAGCTGCCGGAAAAGGATTTAAACCGCGAATTTTATTATATATAGTGTCTAAAGAATCAGACCAATCGACTCTTGAATTTTCCGAATTCAGTTTTGGTGCCTCTTTTTCTTCTAAATTTGGCTGTTCTATTGTCTTTACTTCACCCGTACTAATATAGTCTACCGTTTTAGAAACTAATGCTGCACCCAAGTGCATTAATTTATCATGTAAAGTTCCTACGGTTTCAGTTTGAAGAATGGCAATTTCTTCTTGCAGAATAATTTCACCAGTATCAATTTTTTCATCAATAAAGAAAGTAGTAACTCCTGTTTTTGTTTCTCCGTTAATTATAGCCCAATGTATGGGTGCCGCACCTCTATATGCTGGCAATAAAGAAGCATGTAAATTAAAGGTGCCAAACGCTGGCATTTTCCAGACTACTTGGGGCAACATTCTAAAAGCAACTACAATCTGTAAGTTGGCATTTAGTCCTTTTAGTTGCTGTAAAAAAGTGTCATTCTTTAAATTGGTTGGTTGAAGAATGTGTAGGTTTTGAGAAGCGGCATATTTTTTTACTGCAGATTCGTTTAGCTTTCTTCCTCTTCCTGCAGGTTTGTCTGGTGCAGTAATAACACCAGCAATTGTATAGTTATTTTCTATCAAATGCTTTAAAATGGCTACAGCAAAATCTGGAGTTCCCATAAAAACAATGCGCAAATCTCTCATAATTATATGTTTAGTTGAAATTTATTCTGATTATTAATCCTTATTTTATTTTCAGATAATAATGTTTGTAAATGTATTAAAATGTCTTTTTCAAAAATATTTAAAAGTCGGCTTATTTCTTTGGATGATAGGTGTTTTTTTTCCTTTAATAGGACAAGTATTTCTGATGAAAGCTGTTGGTTGTCCACTTTTTTGTTTCCAATACAAACATCGCAAATAGTGCATGCTGTTTCTGTTTCTTCGTCAAAATAAGAAAGTAGTTGTATGCTTCTACAAAGGGTGTTATTTGTTATAAAGTTTATAAAGTTTGTGGCTTTTTCTCTTTTTAAAAATAAAAATTGCTTTAATTCTTTTGAAAATCTATTAATTGTTTTATCATCTTCTCTAGGTAGTAAGAAGCGCAAAGAAACACTACCCTCTACTGGAATGTATTCCACCAAATGCTGTTCAGCTAACATGCTTAAGTTTTTGATAACCTGTGTAGACGTTATACTGGCTTTTTTGGCGATAAAAAACTCATTAATTTTTACTTCATCTTCAAAAAGACCGCCATAGGTTCTTAAAAGTACATTTATAAAATTCTTAAAAGAACGATTGTTTTTAGAAAAATTTAAAACAGAGTAGTGTGTCCCAATTACTTTTAAAGTAGATTTTTTATGAAAGTTACTGTCCAACTCTATAATACCATAATTGACTAATAATTTAAGAATTACATCTGTTTTTAAAGATTGAAAATTATATTTTTTACAAAATTCATAGAAATTAAAAGAAAACGCTTCTTCTAAAAGTTCTCCGTTTGCAATTCTAAAATATTGGTATAATTTTTTGTGTACCTCTTTGACCTCTAAAATACTTGGTATTGAATTTTCTGTTTGTTGTTTCTGTAGAAAAATGTCATTTTCATTGTAAAGCAATACTCCAAAAGATTTATTTTCATTCCTGCCTGCTCTGCCCGTTTCTTGAACATAATTCTCAATACTAGAGGGTAAGTTGTAATGTATGACCAAACCCACATTAGGTTTGTCAATTCCCATACCAAAGGCATTTGTAGCTACAATAATTGGTTTTTTCTCAGTCATCCAGTCACTAAAAGCAGTTTCTTTTTCTACAACAGTCAAACCAGCATGATAAAACGTACTTTTAAAGGCATTCGCATTTAAAAAGTTGGCAATTTCTGCAGTCTTTTTTCTAGAATTTACATAAATAATAGCAGGTACTTTTGTTTTGGTGAAAATTTGAAGGAGTCTTTCTAACTTATCCTCAATTTTAAAAACTTGGTATGCTAGATTTTCTCTAAAAAAAGATTTTTTAAACAGGCGATGATTAGAAAGTTGTAAGTTATTTGAAATATCTTTTAGTACCTTATTATTTGCAGTAGCTGTTAAGGCGATAAAGGGAACTTCCGGTAAAATTTCTTTTAATATTTTAATATTCCGATAAGAAGGTCTAAAATCATGTCCCCATTCAGAGATACAATGTGCTTCGTCAATAGCAATTAGATTGACATTTAATTCTTTTATTTTTTGCTGGATTAAGCGAGCTTGTAACCTCTCTGGAGAAATATATAAGAATTTAACTTTCCCGAACTTAACTTGATCAAACAAAGTAATAATTTCGTTTTGATTGCTTCCAGACGGAATTGTAATCGCTTTAATATCTCTTTTTTTAAGATTTTCTACCTGATCTTGCATTAATGCAATTAATGGAGAAATTACGATACACACACCTTCTTTTACCAACGCAGGGACTTGAAAACAGATAGATTTTCCGCCACCAGTTGGCAACAATGCAATGGAATCTATATTTTCTAGAACATTGGTAATAATTTCTTTTTGGGATGCTCTAAAAGAAGTAAACCCCCAATATTCTTTTAAAATTTTTTCTGGTGATATCATCATTCGCAAGAAAGCGATTTAATAATAAAATTAGTACGTTCTTCAACAGAGCCAAAAGGAACATTAATTAAGGTATATCCTAATTCTGAATATGCTGCTACTAAAAAAGTATCAATCTTTACAGATTCTTCAAAAGTTTCATAGCGCTCATTATCGGTAGTATGAATCTCTTCCCAAGGAGAAAAGTGAAAAATTTGAGTATACATAAAAGTGTTGCTTTTTTCAATAAAGTAAGCAGGATACGTTGTGTTAAAATAATTCATGTATGCATGCACATCAGGAATTCCTCTATCAAAAAAAACAATTTTTTCCCTCAAGTTTGTAGCAGTGTGATATTGCTCTTCTCTTCCTTCTAAGAGCATTTTGCTAAATAACAAGGGTTCTGTTAAAAACAATTGTTCAACACCTTGTTTTTTTGCTTTTAAAGTAACAGCTCTAGAAACCTCTGGCATACAGTAAAAACCTCTTTTTATGAGTTCATTTATAATGGTTGTTTTTCCAGTTCCTGGTCCTCCAATAAGAACAATTTTTTGTTGCATCCTACAAAAATAAATCATTCTCTTTATAAAACTAATTTTTAATGTAGTTTTGTGTTTTACTATTTACAAATAGTTTAATTTTTTTTAAAGAAGCACTATGGGTAATACAGATGAATTTTACAGTAAATTAAAAGTTCAGTTAGACGATACTACAAATTTTCCTGCAGATTATTTGTACAAGTTTATTGTACCAACCCTAGAAAATCAGGTTGCAGAGGTGAAAAATATTTTTGACAATACAGGTGCAGTAATTAAGACAAAGAAATCTAAAACAGGTAAATATGTGAGTGTTTCAATAATTTTAAAATTAAAAACTTCGGAAGAGGTTATCGTATATTATAAAAAAGCAGCAAAAATAAAAGGAATCATATCGTTATAATTAATTAGTTTATGAAAAAAAGAATCGTATCAATTTGTATTTTATTAGGGAGCATGAGTGTTTTTTCACAAAATGAAAAAACCTTAGTTACCATTAATAACGAAAAAATTACAGTAGCAGATTTTAAGCGTGTTTATGAAAAAAATTTAGACGCAATAGATACTGAAGAAGCAAAAAGTGTTACGAATAACTTAGCGCTTTATATCAATTATAAATTGAAAGTAAAAGAGGCATATCAGCTAAAATTAGACACATTACCTTCTTATAAAATAGAAATAGAGTCTTATAGAAACCAACTTTCTGAGCCTTATTTGCAAGATACTACGTTTATTGCAGATTTAGTAAAGGAGGTTTATTTCAGAACAAAAAATGAGGTAAAAGCAAAGCATATTTTAATAAGAACCTCTAAAAGTGAGCGTCCTAAAGATACTTTAGTTTCTTACAATAAGATTTTAGACATTAGAAACAGAATTGTCAATGGAGAAGATTTTGAGAAAGTTGCAGAAGAAACTTCAGAAGACAAATCTGCTCAGGATGACTCTAAAACAGGGAGAAAAGGGAACAAAGGGAATTTAGGTTATTTTAGTGCTTTTAAAATGCTTGCCTCTTTTGAAGACGTAGCTTATGCAACTAAAGTGGGTGCGGTATCTATGCCGTTTAGAAGTCAATATGGATATCACATTCTTACAGTTGACGATTTTAGAGCTTCTAAAGGAGAACTTGAAGCTGCACATATTTTAATTACAGATACCACTAAAATAGGTGCAACTAAAATTAACGATGTCTATGCAAAACTTCAGGAAAAAGAAGCTTTTGATAAACTAGCAAAGGAATATTCAGAAGACACAGGTTCTAAGGCTAAAGGAGGAAAGTTAAATAAATTTGGAACTGGAAGAATGGTGAAATCATTCGAAGCTGCTGCCTTTTCTTTAGAAAATGAAGGCGATTTTTCTACACCTTTCAGAACTCCTTTTGGTTGGCATATTGTTAAACTTTTAAAAAAATACCCGGTCGCATCTTTTCTTGATATGGAAAAAGAGCTTACTGCTAAAATTAAAAGAAGCACTAGAATGCAAATGTCTGAAACCGCTGTGATCAACAAATTAAAGGCGAAATATACAATTGTAGAAAATGAAGAAGCTAAAAATATTTTAGACACAAAAAATATTAGAGTACTGCCAAAAGATTCTCTTCAAAATATAATTATAACTATTAATGAGAAGAAGATTACACAAGAAATGTTTACCAAGTATATAAGAAATAGAAGAAATAAGTCAGTATATCTTTTATTTAAGATGTTTAAAGACCAGGAAATATTAGCATATTATAAAGAAAACTTAATAAATACAGAACCAGAGTACGCTTATATATTAAAGGAGTACGAAGACGGTTTATTGCTGTTTGAATTGATGCAACAGAAAATATGGAACAAGTCTTCTAAAGACACTTTAGGTTTAAAAACGTATTTTTCAAATAATAATAAAAAATACAATTCTGAAGAATTAAAAGATATAAGAGGAGAGGTGATGAATGATTACCAAAACTTCTTAGAAAAAAACTGGATTTCAGATTTGAGAAATAAAAGTAAAATTAAAGTTCGCAAAAGCCAATTAAAAAAATTAATTAATTTTTACCAAACTAAATAATGAGATTCGTAGGTGTTTTTGTATGTTTTTTTCTGCTAACTTCTTGCGAGTATCTCGTGGTGCAAGAGAAAAAAGAGACAGTCTCACAAATAGTAGCAATTGTGAATACCGATAAATTATTCAGAGAGGACTTAAAAAATGTTTTACCTAGAAATATTTCTAAAGAAGACAGCTTAATTTTAGTAAAAAGCTTTATTCAAGATTGGGCTGTAGAGAAGTTATTATTAAAAGGAGCCGCGAATAATAGTACATTAGCATCTTTTGAAAACATTAATAAACTGGTGCAAGACTATAAAGAAAGTCTGCTAATTAATAACTACAAGGAAGAATTGATAAAGCAGCAATTAGATACCGTAATTTCTGAAGCGGAAGTTGAACAGTATTACTTAGTTAATAATGAAAATTTTAAACTCAATGAAGTGCTGGTAAAATCGAAATATCTGTATTTTAATCACACCATAAATGATCAAAAAGAGATTATAAAGTTGTTTAAATCTGATAAAATTGAAGACGCTGAAGAATTAGAAAGACAACAGTTAAGTTTTAAAATATACCAGCTAAATGATTCTATTTGGACCGATTTAGACAAGGTTTTGTTAAAACTACCTTTTTCTAAAGAAAATTTGTTAAAAAAAACCAATTTCATTCAAAAAAAAGATTCATTAGGTCTATATTTGGTAGCTATAAAAGAGGTTTTAAATAGAAATGACGTAGCACCGATAAGCTACATTAAGCCAACAATAAAAGAAATGATTTTACACAAGCGTAAAATCGAATTAATAAGAGAGATTGAAAAAATAATAGTAAAAGATGCCACAAAAAACAATAATTTCAAAATATACTAAATTACTTTTAATAGCTGTTCTTTTCTCGGCAACTACATTGCAACTAAATGCCCAAAAAATTAAAATTGATGGGGTTGCAGTAGTCATTGGAAAAAACATTGTTTTAGATTCTGATATTGCTAAGTTTAAGCAAGAAATAGAGCTAAGAAGTGAGGGGAAAATTAAAATTACAGATTGTGAAATGCTAGAAGAGTTAATGCAACAAAAATTGCTTTCTCACCACGCAGTTGTGGATAGTATTACCGTTATAGATGCTGAGGTTAACAATAATGTAGAAAGAAGTATTAAGTTTTTTACACAAGAGTATGGCAGTGTAGAGAAAGTGGTTGCTGCATATGGCTTTAATGATCTAGAAGATTTAAAAAGTGAGCTGTACAATGTGCAAAAGGAAAATATTTTAGTAGAAAAAGAACAGTTAAAAATTACTGAAAAAGTAGATGTTACTCCAGAAGAGGTTCGTTTGTATTTTAATGGATTAAAAGAAAAAGGAGAATTACCAGAATTTACTGCAGAAATAGAATTGGCTCAAATTGTATTGAATGCTTTGCCAACATTAGAAGAAAACGAAAGAGTTGTTGCTGAGTTAACTAAAATTAGACAAGATGTATTAGAGGGTGCAAGTTTTAGAATGAAAGCAATTATTAATTCTAAAGATCCAAGTGTTACTCAAAACGGTGGAAAAATGCAAGTCTCTAAAGAGTCTAACTTTATTAAGGAATTTAAAGAAGTTTCCTTTTCTTTAGAAAAAGGGGAGATTTCTAAACCTTTCGAAACACTTTTTGGATATCATATTATTCAATTAGAAGAAATTAAAGGAAATATAAGAACCGTTTCTCATATTTTATTACAACCAGAAATTCCTGAATCTAGATTGAGAGAAACGCAGTTAAAAGTAGAAGAAATTAAAAGAGATATTGAAGATGGTAAGCTCACTTTTGAAGAAGCTGTGAAGAAATACTCACAAGATAAAGACACAAAAAATAACGGAGGTGTTTTAATTAATGAATATACAGGAGATACAAAATTTGATTTAACAAGAATGGATCCTGCAATGTATGCAAGAGTTAATGATTTAGATCAAGGTGGTTATACAGATGTTTTTTTCGACCAAACTAGAGGAGGAGAGAAAATGTATAAATTCATTTTAATGAACGAAAGAACAGACACACATACTGCAGACTTGATAGAAGATTACGTGAAGGTTCAAGTACTTGCCTTAAAAAAGAAGAAAGAAGAAACAGTAGAAAAGTGGTCTAAAAACAAAATTAAAGACACCTATATTAAATTAGGTGTTGATTATAAAAAATGTTCTTTCGACAAAAATTGGAAAAAAGAAACAAGTAAATAATGTCTGATGTTAAAGCGGTACATAATTTAGTACATAAATTTGAAGTATTAAAAACAGAAATATCTAAAGTAATTATTGGTCAGAAAGAAGCAGTAAACTTTACATTACTGTCCGTCTTCTGTGGCGGTCATTCTTTATTAATAGGGGTTCCTGGTCTTGCTAAAACATTATTAGTAAATACAGTTTCAGACGCTTTAGGATTGAATTTTAAAAGAATTCAATTTACACCAGATTTAATGCCATCAGATATTTTAGGAAGTGAAATTTTAGATGAAAACAGACAGTTCAAATTTATAAAAGGACCTATTTTTTCAAATATTATTTTAGCAGATGAAATAAATAGAACGCCCCCAAAAACACAAGCGGCTTTGCTAGAAGCGATGCAAGAGCGTTCGGTAACAATTTCAGGAAATCATTATAAATTAGCTTTGCCCTTTTTTGTTTTAGCAACACAAAATCCAATTGAACAGGAAGGAACCTATCCTTTACCTGAAGCTCAATTAGATCGGTTTATGTTTTCTATAAATTTAGAATATCCAACTTTTAAAGAGGAGGTAGCAGTAGTAAAAAGTACTACCTCTAATATCATGCAAAATGTAGATGCTGTTTTCTCTGGTGAAGAAATTGTTGAAATTCAACAATTAATACGAAAAATACCAGTGGCAGACAATGTGGTTGAATATGCTGTTGGTTTGGTTGGTAAAACAAGGCCAAAATCTACGGAAGCAACACAAATGATAAAAAATTATGTAGATTGGGGAGCAGGACCAAGGGCTTCTCAAAACTTAATTTTAGGGGCAAAGGCCCATGCAGC
>TARA_B110000902_G_scaffold267237_1_pt1 | contig 16042 bp, 11 predicted proteins | sample TARA_B110000902 | Tara Oceans TARA_B110000902 (sample SAMEA4398009) | marine metagenome | biome: Polar Biome; feature: [SRF] surface water layer (ENVO:00010504); material: water (ENVO:00002006), including particulate matter (ENVO:01000060) such as... | depth 5 m | reverse complement strand
AAACTTCTTTCATCTGTACCAAAACCGAGAGCATGATTTGCTTCTATGGTATCCAGACCTGTATCTTGGAGCTTATATGCCTTCATTTTATTAATCAAGCCTATTCCCCTTCCTTCTTGTCTTAGGTATAACAATGCTCCTCCTTCTTTACTTATTTTGGATAAAGATTCTTCTAACTGTTCTCCACAATCGCATCTAGAAGAACCAAATAAATCTCCTGTGAGACATTCACTATGAACTCTCGTCAAAATTGGTTTGGAAGTATCTAAGTTTTTAGTGACAAGTGCTAGATGAGGGAAATCCTTTACCCCACTCTCAAAAGCTACCATTTCAAACTCCCCATGATTAGTAGGTAAAAACACTCTCTCTAATATTTCTGTAATCATCATTATTCTTAACTTGACAACAAAGGTAAAGGCTTTATGAAGTCTTAATTGTGTTTTTTTCGTATATTTGAGTGTGCGAACAGCAGCATTTATATCAGCTTTTTACTACTTTGTGATAACTGTAGGGATAAGCATCTCATTACATTTTTGTAAAGGTGAACTCACTTGTTTTTCATTTATTTCGGAAAGCAGTATGTGCTGTCACATCCATGAAGGAACTGATCACAAGCAAGATAACTGTCATGCGGTATGCGAAGATGACTGCTGTTCTAATGAAAGTGTAAATATCACTCTAGACACGGACTTCACTTTTGAATCTGTGGATATTCCCAATACAGCCATCTCTCTTTCGAGTGAGGGTCTTCATTTCACTAAAGTTATGAATTCCCAAACTTTGGCTCTCGATGCTCCAGTAAGGGGCTCACCAGAGTCCCCTCCCTTGTATTTGCTTCACTCTAGTTTCATTTTTTACGGTTGATTTTTCGGGTATTATTATGCATAACCTGCTTATTAGGCTTTATGTATAGCAGTTTCATAGCGTTGCAACGCTATGAAAAATAACACTCTTATTTATCAACAAATAACACAATGAAACAACTCATATTTATAGGATTAATGCTACTTGGTACATTAACCTACGCCCAATCAAATAGACCAGTTACAGTAAATCTAACCGTAGGCGGAACCTGCGATATGTGCAAAGAAAGAATAGAACGCACTGTAGATGTAAAAGGAGTAAAATACTTCGAATACACCCTGACTACTCATAATTTAGAGATCACTTATGTTCCTTCCAAAATAACTGAAGAACAACTCCACAAATCACTTAATGCTGTGGGCCACGACACCAATAAGTCTAAGGCTTCTGATGAGCAGTATGATAAAATTCATGGCTGCTGCAAGTACAGAGTGCACGTTCACGGTGAAGGAGAGCACGATTCAGAGAAAAAAGAACATAACCACGATGAAAATGATGACCATGACCACGAGCATTAAGCTTTTCGGGCTAATGGCTTTCATGACATTAGCTTCAGCTGTAAACGCACAAACACATACTGGAGAAGTCCATGACGAAAAACATGGTGCGCTCGTGGGTGCATATGTAACTGTCATAGGCTACAGAATGCCAAGTGTACCCACAGACAAAGATGGTAAATTCACTATCGCACAGATTAGTGACCAAGACACTCTTTTAATCTCTTTTATAGGATATAGTGATTTCATCATAGCTGCTACTGGCAAGTTTATGCACATCGACTTAATTCCAGCCGATGGCGTAAATATAGATGAGGCTACAATTGAGGAGGAGCTCTTAGGAACGCAAGTTTCACTTATGGATGCCAGAGATTCAGAGGTAATTACCACTGCTGAGCTTTGCAAAGCGGCCTGCTGTAATCTAAGTGAAGCATTCGAGACCAATGCCTCTATAGATGCAAGTTTTACGGATGCAGTGACAGGAACTAGGCAGATTCAAATGCTCGGCCTCTCTGGAAAATATGTCCAAATCACACAGGATAATATTCCTGCCGTGAGAGGATTATCTACCGCTTATGGATTAGGTAGAATTCCAGGCACATGGATTAATAACATATATATTTCAAAAGGGGCAGGCTCGGTAACCAATGGTTTTGAAAGTTTGACTGGACAGATTAACGTGGCTACATTTAATCCAGAAACAGCTGAAGGAATACATTTAAACATGTATGGAAATGCTGGCGGAAGAGTTGAACTAAACGCCTACGCACCATTTAAAGTTAATAAGAAGTGGAGCTCTATTTTACTGATTCACTCTGAAAGAAACGACAGAGAGAACGATGTAAATGATGATGGTTTCTACGACATGCCTCAGGTATTGGACTTCGTAGTTAGAAATAGCTGGTTATGGAGAAATGGAAAAGGATGGAACGGAGATTACAGCATTAATTATGTGAATGCAACTTCTAATGCTGGTCAGATTAAAGACGAAACTACTCCTAACCCATGGGAAGTAGATTTAAATGGCGAGCATGTTACATTTTCTGCCAAGACAGGATATGTATGGCCAGAAAAGACATGGCAGAGTTTCGGAAGTCAGATAACTGCTGGATATAACGTGCAGAACACTTCTCTAGGAGATCGAAACTATGAAGGAAGACATCAGTACTTCAGAGCTAATCTTATGTATGCCTGCAAGCAATCAGACAAGTGGGAGTATACAACAGGAATTAGCGGCCAGTATGACAAGTACTATGAAGACTTAGATACTCTTAATTTTGATAGAACAGAGACTGTACCAGGGGTTTTCTTTGAGAATACTTGGAACCCCTCAGAGAAATTTGTATTAGTCTCAGGAGTTAGAGGAGATTACCATAATTTATATGGAGCACTGTTCAGTCCTAGAGTTCATGCGAGATATTCATTTACTAAGAATCAAGCTGTTAAAGTAGCCGCAGGAATGGGTCACCGTTCTCCAGTTATTATTATGGATAACGTAGGACTTCTAGCCAGCAATAGAGATTTTTCCTTTCCCACTGAAGATAACTCTAATGCCTATGGATTAGACATTGAAACTGCCATTAACATAGGAGCTAGCTATACGAACAAATTTAAGATTGGATATAGACCAGCCATGTTTGCCGCTGATTTTTATCATACTCAGTTCACTAACCAAGTAATAGTAGATAGGGAAACCCCTGGTGAGGTAGCTTTCTATAACTTACAGGGAGAGTCGTATTCTAACAGTCTTCAGTTTGAATTTAAATTCGAACCGGTAAAACGATTAGAATCTAAATTTGCTTACAGATATCTAGACGTAAAGGCCGATTATAACCAAGGCTTAATCAATCCTCCTCTTATTCCTAAGAATAGAATATTTAACAATACTGCTTATAAAACTAGAAAAGGGAGTAATGGACAGAGATGGTTAATCGATTTAACTACACTTTGGACGAGCAGTCAGAGGCTTCCTCTTTCTGGATTAGCTGAACTTGATGAGAATAGAGATACAGAAGATTTCTTCATTTTGAACTCTCAAGTGACTCGCGATTTTTCTAATAATTTCTCCTTCTATTTAGGAGTAGAAAATTTATTAAACTTTAGACAAAACGACCCTATCATCAGTAGTGCTGACACATCAAGCGAACTGTTTGATGCTAGTGTTATTTGGGCACCTGTTTTTGGAAGAAATATATATGCCGGTTTTAGATGGGATATTAGTAAGAAAAAGTAAATAGCGGTTACTAATTTATTTAAAGGCCAATCTTCAAGTATTAACTTGGAGGTTGGCTTTTTTTTTATTCTGTAAGAGAGAGTCTCTCCTTATAAAAACAGAACCTTACTAGGGCAGACGCATTCGTCTATATTAATTAAATTCTGCTGTAAAAATTTCTTAGGATTATTCAATCACCAACTTAGTACTCATCACTAAACCATCAGTCTGAATACTTACAAGGTAAATCCCCGCAGAAAGACGCTCTAAGTTCAAGTCAACAGAAGTTCCTTTCGGAATATTTACCCCTTTAAGCTTCCTAACTAAATTACCCGTGGAACTGTGAACAGAAAGTTCTGCATGCTCGAAGTTAGAAGATGAATTATTGAACAGAGCTATGATTCCATAAGAAGGATTAGGATAAATAACTATTTCCTGTTGCGAATTAGCTATTATGCTTACCGAGCAGTCAAACCCATAAGATTGAAGACCGAAGTAATCCCTAATGTTCTCTTCCATGTAGCATGGGCGCTCTGCGGAGAATCTTCTCATAATTTCTATCTGATTATACCATTCGTCTAAACTCGCAGGGTGTTTCCACCGAGCGATGTGCTCCCCCATTTCGGGCAGGTAAAGCGCCACGAATTCATTTAAAACATCCTCGATTATAGGCGTATCGAATACGTTTTCTTGACAGTAAGCAAACCGCTCTACAAATCTCATTCTGAAATTTTCATTTTCAAGTAGTTTCCTGAAAATCTTATTAGAACAAGGGCAGTTTGGCCACTCATTAGACTCACTCGTAGCATGCTCCATTGAGACCGCAGAAGCACTGCTTTCACTAAAGCCAAAGGACAAATCCAAGTCAAAAATCAAAAATCTCCACTTGGATTCAGGTGAGGATGATTTCCAAATCTTAAAATTATTGCAAGGCCAGTCATAATTAGCAAAATAGATTTCGGCAATCTGAAAATCTATCATATTAGAAATATCTACTCTATCAGAAACATACGCGTAATTTTCCTCTTCAGCCAAACTATGGTCACTCAAATAGCTTAACAAATCTAAATACTCGGCATTATCTCCCTCTTCTACCTCTCCACATTTCTGTAACACATTTACCTCATCAGAAGACACTCCATACTGGTAATTAAAGTGGTGTTTATCATACTTCTCTCTGATATTATGAATTCCCCAGTATTCTCCGTTTATGAATAAAATAGCTGGTTTAAAGGCTTGTAAATCTAAATCTAAAGGAGCCGCTATGCGTTGCAATAAAGCATCTCTAAAGTGAGTCTGAAGAAAATCCTGCCCCGAGTTTCTAAAAGTCAATCGCTTAAATTTTTCAGAGGCTGAATCAGGAAATAACTCAAGATTGGCTAGGTCTAATCCATAATCATCTCTAAAGTAAACATTGAATGATTTCTGCGGATTGGAAGTACTTCCAAAACCTCGCATTCTCATGCCAGCATCTGTATCTAAGGTGAGCTCTCCTTCTTCATTGAAGTATGAAATGTGCATTTTCCTCTCCCATTCTTGACCTCTATTGTGATAGTTCCCATAAGGCCACCATGCCCATCCTTCTTGGTCATGTCTCATTCCTGGAATATAAATTCCACTTTCATAATCAAACAAGTTGAAACTATCAGTAACTAATGACACCACGGGAAAAGAATACCCTTCGGACAGCTGCGGGCCAATAAAAAAAGTGCTCGAGGTTACATTTCCTACTAACTGATTTCCCGAGAAAGACGCATACCTTACGACATGACATCGATTTACTTCTTCGGGCGTTTTCCATTTAAATACTTCTAATTGGTAAGGGCCCTCTAATGGAGTAGTAGGAATGAAACTAATTCCTTCATTGGAAGACTGATTTAATCCTAATTCTAATTCTGAAAATATTGGGCTATCGGCATCCGGAAGGGAACCATCCATTGTATACCTTATGACATTAGATGAACTCGCAGCTAAATTTAGCGTAATTGGAGAGTCATAGTATCCAGAAAGATGAGAAGAAATAATAGCATTCGGAAGAATATTTAGCTCTCCTGGAGTACTGTTTTCTGTAGCCAGAAGCTGCTCACTTCCATCTGCAATTCGAGCATAAGAAAAATCCGCAGCCATCCATATAGATGGAATACGAGAGACTACTTCACCCTCAGGATTAGAAAGAATAAGAGGCTCGCCAGATTGACTTATTTTAAAGTTAGCATGAAGTTCTATTCCTGCAGTTAAATTCTTCTCGGATGCATAAACCAATAGATGTCCGCCTGCTGGTATCATAGCAGAGGGAAATACCCACTTGGTTATATCTTCAGAGTCATCTGAGAGATGGAACCCTTCTAAATTAACCTCAGAATTTCCAGAATTATATATCTCTAGCCAGTCACTAAAGTCACCATCTAGATCTTGGATGGTGGTTTCATTTTTAGACATAAATTCATTTATCACTATTGACTGCCCCCCTACCTCAGAACAAAAGTATAAAGTACAGAAGAAACCAATAAACCGTAAGACTGAATTCATTTATATGGCTAATTTAGGTTTTATGGCACTAACTAATGCTCGTGCCATATAGAGGTGCTTTGTAACATATGAAAGAAGCCAAAGTTTATTTCCTCTTGGAGCACAACTTAACTAAAAAGACTTAGTAAACTCTCTTTCTTCACTTTGGTTTGTTCTCCAGAATCCAAGTTTTTAAGCGTTAACTCTCCGCTTTCCATCTCTTGAGAACCTATAAGCAAAACATAAGGTATGTTCTTAGCATTGGCATAAGACATCTGCTTCTTCATTTTAGAAGATTCGGGGTAAACCTCTGTTTTAATCCCTTGATTACGAAGTTCGGATGCTAACTTTACACAGTACTTTTCTTCTTCTGCTCCGAAGTTGACAAACATGAGCTGAGTAGTTACCGTAGTATCTGATGGGAATAATTCTCTCTCATTCATAATATCCATGATACGCTCTGCACCGAAAGAAATTCCTACTCCACTCACTCCTTGCCATCCAAATATTCCAGTTAAGTCATCATAACGACCACCACCGCAGACACTTCCCATTCCACTTTCTTTTACGATCACCTCGAAGATAGCACCTGTGTAATAGTTTAATCCTCTCGCAAGGGTTAAATCCAATTCTAGTTCTGCAGCTTGTAATCCAGTAATATTTACTTTTTCTATGATTTCTCTTATCTCTTCCACCCCTTTCTTAGCTTCAGAAGAATCTAAATTTTCACTTATCCAAGCCAATTTCTCATCGATACTACCAGTAACCGAAAGGAATTTTTTCACCTTATCTATTTCAAGCTCCGTGAATCCTCTATTGGTTAATTCTTTTTCAACACCCTCTACTCCTACCTTATCCAGTTTATCTATGGAAATAGTAAGGTTGGTCAAGTCATCTTCTTTACCTATCCACTGTGCTAACCCTGAAAGGATTTTCCTGTTGTTCAGTTTGATAACCACACCTTCTAACTTCAGGGAAGTCAACACCTCATCAAATATGCGCACCAAATCAGCTTCATTCAATAAGCTATCAGAACCTACGACATCTGCATCACACTGATAAAACTCTTGGTAACGTCCCTTTCCAGGCCTGTCTCCACGCCACACAGGTTGGATTTGGTAACGCTTAAAAGGCATAGCTATATCACTTCTATTCATTACCACGAATCGAGCAAAAGGCACGGTTAAATCATACCTAAGTGCTTTTTTACTTATAGAAAAGCTTGCCTTTTTGCTATCTCCTGCAGCTATGGCTTCTTTATCAGATTTAGCCAAGAAGTCTCCGTTATTCAGAAGTTTAAATATCAGTTGGTCACCTTCCTCACCATATTTCCCGGTAAGTGTTTGGAGTGATTCCATGGCAGGAGTCTCTAGTGGCATAAAGCCATACTTCTCAAAAACAGTTTTTATAGTCCCGAAAATATAATTTCTCTTGGCCATATCAGCCGGCCCGAAATCTCTGGTTCCTTTAGGTAAAGAAGGTTTGCTCATAGTATTGATTGTTGCGTTGCAAAAGTAACAAACCACAGCACTAACAGCAGCGGTTTTTTAACCCCATTGCATACGGCTCAGAACAGCTTAAGAATCGTGATTACCGGAACCGTTTTTTTATTTTAAAATCTGCTCGTGAATTGGGGTTTCTTTCCTTTCTGCTCTTCCATTTAACGACCAAATAAAGAATAGATAGCACGGCCATTAAAAGTATCATTCATCTAAATTAATTCATCAAGGGAAACAAGGAAGCTCAGGGCTAAGTTATTATTGGTTTTCAACTTAAACAACTGCGCAGTATTAAACTTTAACACGATTTAAACTTTGATGAGTATATTGCTACGCAATAAAAAAATCCTATTTATGGACACCAATCTTAAAATGCCTACTCTAGGCGCTTCGTTTATTCCGATTATCGTATTAATGGCTCTTTTGGCCTTAAACGTTCTCTACTTCGGAGCTGATTCTAGTTATGGTCCAAATCAAATAGCCTTGTTAATTGCAGCAGGAGTAGCTGGTATAATCGGTCTTAGATTTGGAAGAAACTACGAACATTTTTATAACGGGATTATAGATGGGATACAAAGTGCCATGGGTGCTGTAATTATTCTTCTGTTGATAGGTTCTCTAGCTGGTACGTGGCTGATTAGTGGAGTAGTTCCGGCCATGATTTATTATGGTTTAGAAATTTTAAATCCTAGTATCTTCTTGGCGGCTTCTTGTGTGATTTGTGCTATAGTTTCATTAGCCACAGGAAGTTCATGGAGTACAATAGCCACCGTGGGAATAGCGCTAATAGCAATTGGACAAATCTTAGGAATAGACATAGGCTGGAGTGCCGGAGCCATTATTTCAGGAGCTTACTTCGGAGATAAGATGTCTCCTCTTTCAGATACCACCAACTTAGCTCCTGCTATTGCAGGGACTGATTTATTTACACATATCAAACACATGCTTTGGACTACTGTTCCGAGTATATCTATAGCGCTAATCGTATTTCTAATAGTCGGATTCGTTCAGGGAGGTGAAGGCGATGCAGATAAAGTATTAGCGTTGCAAGGCATCATCTCTGAGAAGTTCAATATTAATGGTTGGCTGTTTTTAGTTCCCATAGGTGTTATAGCGCTGATCATTAAAAAGGTGCCTACAATTCCTGCATTATTTATAGGCGCAATATTAGGCGGGGTATTCGCTATTATTTTTCAGCCGGATGTGATTGTTTCTATCGCAGGAGAAACAGCCAATTATGCCGCTGCTAGTTATAAAGCTATTCTCCACGCTATGGCATTAGACACAACAGATTTTTTCGCAGCAGAAAATGCACGAATTAATGACCTCTTCGAAGTAGAAGAAGCCAATCGCTCTAACTTATTAAAAGCAGGTGGAATGGTAGGAATGTTAAATACCGTTTGGTTAATAATCTGTGCACTTACGTTTGGTGGAGCTATGCAGGCTGGTGGATTCTTAAAGAGAATAACAAGAGCTATCCTCTCGGCAGTTAATTCTACAGGGTCATTAATAGCGAGTACAGCTGGAGCAAGTGTCTTTTTTAATCTAACAGCCTCTGATCAATACATAGCCATAGTAGTTCCTGGGAAAATGTTCAAGGATGCTTATAAAGAGAGAGGGTTAGCTCCAGAAAACCTGAGTAGAGTCCTGGAAGATTCGGGGACGGTTACCTCTGTACTCATCCCATGGAACACCTGTGGAGTAGCCCAATCAGGAGTGCTAGGCGTAGCCACAGGGACGTACTGGATTTACTGCATCTTTAATTTAATAAGTCCGTTAATGACCATCGCTTATGGCATATTTGATATAAAAATAAAGAAGCTAAAAGAAGCTAAGTCTTAAGCTATCTCACGTCTACAACCCTATTAAACGGGATACAAATTCCATTTTTAAGCACCACATTATCAGTAGTCGAATTCCACACAGTGGTTTCTACTTCTTTTAATCCTGTAGTATCATAAAACACAATCTTGATTTTAATTTTATAGGCGTTGCCTATTCTCAGAGCTTTACGAATAGCTTTAGTAATGTAGTTGAGCTTTTCTTTTGAATGATCTAAAGGTTGATTAGGAAACTGCAATCTGCAGATTTCATTCTTATCAATTCGTTTAGGGGTTATCTCGAACATCGTCAAGTGTATTGTTGGGGGACATTTACTTTACGTATAGAATGAGTTAAAGTTTCACGGGAGGACAAGCCTCTAAATATGTGATATAACGCACTAATAAACAGTGGCTAGCTTTCGATTTAACCTTTTGGCATGCTATTGGATTACTACCAGGGAATAACTTAAAGATCAAACATCATGAAAAATTCAAAGAATATTTGTCGATCTGTTTTTTTAGTAGCTGTATTAAGTACTTTTCTTTCTAGCTGTATTACTATAATAGATCAAGGCCCTAGAGGGAATGATGGAAAAGTTTATTACGGAATAGATTATGATTATTCCCCTCCTTATAGCTATTGGGATAATAATTCTAACATACCGAACAACCCTTATTTCGGTGAAATGTATAGAACAGAACGAGGAACTTATGATTTCGAGTACTTCATTAATCCTTACGAATACTGGTATGGAACGTATAGATTATATAAGAATAATGGTGAACCAGGAGGGAACTACGGTGAGCCAGGAGCCAGCGGAGCTGATACTCATTTTTTAATGATCTGTAACGAAAATGGATTTTACTCAGAAGAATGGGAAGAATGTAACTGCTATAAAACTGCAGAGGCAGATGGCAGTATTACCATTACTGGAGAAAATCCAAGCACTGGAAAGTTTGAAATAAAAATGAAAAAAGCTACTGTAAACGAGAGGGCTCCAATAGGAACTCCGAAGTACAAACAAGTGGATTAAAATATGAAGTGATAATTTGTCTTAGAATATGCCCTTTAACAGTTTAGCTGTGAAGGGCATTTTTATTACAGGTAAGTTATAGAGCTAAACGTAGAGGTGTCCAGAACTTCATTAGCTACAGCCAATACATCTTCAGCAGTAACCTTATTAATTCTAGCGAAAACCTCAGACAGCGTATCTACTCTATCATAGAACAGGTAGCTCGTTCCTAATCCCATCATGGTTCCTACCCCACTTTCCTGTGCCAGCGCTATTTGACCTAACACCTGATTTTTGGCGGTTTGCAACTGGTTTACTCCTAGCTTATTCTCCCTGAGCTTCTTAAGCTGCTTATCTACAAGCTTTTTACTCTTTTCAAACATTTTTTTATCAGTTCCTAAGTAAATCTCGAAGACTCCTGTATCACTATAAGGCTGATAACTACTCTCTATATTATAAGCTATGCCGTGCTTCTCACGCACTTCTAGATTCAGTAAGCTATTCATAGCTGGACCTCCTAGATAGTTATTCATCAAGTGAAGGGGTGTTCTTCTTTCATCTGCACTGGAATAACCTATTCCTCCTGCTATATAATGGACTTGATGTGTATCCATTTCTATTTCAATATCTGAAGGCTTGTATATCTTGAATTCTTCTCTTTTTTCCTTTTTAGTGTTAGAACGCTTTACGGATTCAAAATACTTCTCTGCTAGCTTTTTAACCTTAGCCAAGGTATAATCTCCTAACACGCTTAATACCATAGTCTCTGACGAGTAATTCTTTTCTATGAAATCTAAGATATGATCTCTACTTAATTTGGCTACAGATTCTTCTGAGCCTAGCACAGGATTTCCTAACGGATGGTTTTCAAAGATTAACTCCTCAAAATCATCAAAAATCTGTTCTCCGGGACTGTCTTTATAACTACTGATTTCATCAATAATTACATCTTTTTCTTTCTCTATCTCTTTTTGAGGAAAAGTAGAGTTTAATACGATGTCTGAAATAAGCTCTAGAGAACGATCTAAATATTCATTCAGAAAGCTTCCATAAATCCACGTGTCTTCCTTCCCTGTATAAGCGTTTATCTCACCTCCTACATTATCCAATCTACTAAGGATATGATACGTTTTTCTCTTCTTAGTTCCCTTAAAAATACAATGCTCTATATAATGAGCTAATCCTTCCTGGCCTGCTTCCTCATCTCTAGAACCCGCATTTATAACTATGCCGCAGTGACTCACTGGTCGGTTAGTTCTTTTAAAGATAACTCTTAAGCCGTTTGACAAAGAAAATGTATGAAACTCCATTCATGTTAATTAGACTGACAAAGATAGTTTATAGATCATTCATTTCACCCCTCCTTAATAAGCCACTAATGCAAATGTACTAGACGCCTTTCTAATATCATACTATTAGCGTATTGTGGACAGGAAGGACTATTCTGATATTTGTATCACACAAAAACAAACGTCATGAGTTTAGCTCCTTTAACTAACAGTAATCTTCAAAGAATCTTAATTTTAGATGCCAACGGGTCTTCAAGAAATCTTCTTTCTGCACTTTTAAGTGGTTACTTCAGGAGGACGGAACTAATCTTCTACGCCAAAACTGTAGAAGAAGCTCAAAACGTAATAGCCGTTAACGCACCATCTCTAATTTTCATAGACATGGAAACTATCGGTTCAGAGGGAAAAAATATAATTAACAATATTAACTGTGAGATCACTGATGTGGTGCTCACCTTAGAAGATAAAAACTCTGTAGTTCAAGCTCTTGAGCTATCAAATACATTGTATTTGACAAAACCTTACAGAATTGAAAATTTAGTTAAGGTGATGGATCTGCTCTCTTCTAATCAACAACTGAAAAACGCGACAGCACCACATCAGTCTCACAACCCTGAAAAGCTCACTCTTCGCTCTCAAGAAGGAATTACTTACTTGGACTTAGAAGACATTAGAAGGCTAGAGTCAGACTCTAACTACACGCATTTTTTTCTTAAAAACGGGGAGAGAATTACTATCCCAAGAACTATGAAGGAATATGAAGATCTATTACCTAGTTCGCACTTCTTTAGAACTCACCAAAGCCACATCGTAAATCTTAATTTAGTGAAGAAATTTCTAAAAGAAGATGGTGGTTATGCGCTTATGGATGATGGAACTCAAGTCTTGGTTTCAAGAAGAAAGAAAAGTGACTTCCTTTGCGCGTTAACAGCATAATTCTCACTTTCTATTTAATGACTCCCAAAAATAGGTTCTGGCTATCAGCATAATGGCACCCTGTTTATTATCTTCCCACTTACAGAGTAGGACTACAAACAAAGTCTTGATATGCTGCCCTAACAATTTCATTTCTAACTTTACGTTTTTCTCACACCTAGTTTTCATAGAATTAACATCTATTGCTATTAGGCTCTTTTAATATGAGTTGAGCTCTAAGAGAGCACGTTTCTCTAGCAGGAATTCACGTATCTCAGCGTTGCAAAAGAAATCTATCTCCATACTTTTAGTGCTAATCCCTTTAAACTAATAGAGGAACATCCCCCCTGTTTGCCCTCCGCCCTTCACCTTTTTAGATAGCGTGAATAAATTCACACATGACACAAACCAATGCAGGTCCGGTTTGGGTATGAATCTATGCTTAATCGTTATTAGGCATAATCATATATCTACCAGCACTATTTCATTCTTCTAATTATAAGCTAGAGCATACCAATTAAGAGAGGTCGCTATAATTATCCATAGAAAATAAGGAGCCATAAGAAGAGACCACCTCTTCATAGGCCTGATAAAAACAAACTGATAAACCCCAACTAGAACCGTGAGCGCGCATATTACTATTAGGGCTAATCCTACTTCATGAAACTTGAAAAATATTGGATTCCAAATGACGTTAAAAACCCATTGAAACGCAAATAAACCTACAAGAGACTTCCTGTTTTTAAGCACACTTACAAAGCGCGCCATATAGATGGAAAAACAAATCATAATGGTAGTCCAAGAAGCACCAAAGACCCATCCTGGGGGAGTCCATGGAGCTTTATTCATGAGCTCATACCATTCTGAGCTTACACCTGCGCCAGTAAACTGAGCTCCTATAGCTAACGCTCCAAAATTTAGAACTAAAAAGATAATTATATTTTTAATCATGATGTAAATCTATGAATTGCCACGCAGAATTAATCCTAAAACCATCAAGGTAAACTTCTCAGGCTATATTTTGGAACCAAAAAAAACGTCCCTTGGATAAGCCAAAGGACGTCTTCTCTATATTATCAGAGATAAACCATTGTTTATTCCTTTACCACTCTGCTAATTAAAATCTCTCTATTATTACTTACAGAGATATTATATAGTCCAGTCTCGAATTCTTCTAAAGAAACTTCAATAGGTCCGTTAGACAAATCAAACTGTGCTGTTTTAACGACTTCACCTGTTACAGTAGTAACTTGAAGATTTACTATTTCATTTACATCCCATCCAAGCACATCTATAACCACTTTGTCAGATGTAGGATTTGGGTAAACAGTTAAATCATTAGTTATAATTCCCACAGGGTCATCGCTATCGACAATGATTACACAGTTTACCGTAATCCAGTTTTGGTAAGAAAATTCACAGAACTGGACTCCATTCCAAATTGTAATCGTTACAGTCACTGTGTATGTTCCTGACCCAGGAAAGTTATGTAGTATTACAGAAGGCCCACTAACGGGCAAACTTCCATCTCCAAAATCCCAAGTAATATTCGTAATAACTCCAGGAGCTAATACTGTGCTGTAATCATAGAATTTTGCCGTACATCCAGACTTCTTGTAATTGAAGAAAGGGTTTCCTTCACAAGGAAGCGGGTCAACATCACAGTTTACTTCTATTTGTAACTGGTAAGTGTCGGTACAAATCGTACTTCCGTTCCATCCAGTAACTGTTAAAGTAACAGTGTAAACTCCAGAAGTAGCATAAGTATGAACAGGGCTAGCTAGTGTAGAAGTGTTCCCGTCACCGAAATTCCAATTCCAAGCTATTATGGAAGTTCCTCCAGAGAAGGCAGAAAGATCAATGAACTGAACCATACACGTGACATCACTCAGGTAATCATAATCGAACAATGCATCTAAACTGCATTCCGTATCACATTCTGTGGTAACTGTCCAGCAGAAATGATCTTCACATACTGTTCCGTCATTGTGCACTGCTGTTACATATAAACATACAGTGTATGTTCCTGCCGTAGCATATGTATGACTTGGGTTTTGAAGAGTAGATGTATTCGAATCTCCGAAAGCCCAAACCCAATTGGTAATAACCGTTCCTGGCCCTGCGATACTGAAGTCAGTAAAGTTTACCGTGTTTCCACTTACAGTTTCCTGCCAGAAAGCATCAATTTCACAATCACGTGGACATGGGTCACAGTCAATAATTACAGTTTCACAATACTGACCTATGAGCTCCCAGTTTTCACAACAGAAAACCTTTAAGCACACCTCGTAACTTCCGTCTGCTGGGAATGTATAGTTAAGATCTATAGTACTCCCTATTACGGTTCCATCTACACACCAGAAGTAACAGTATTCATCTGAGTTAGCTAAGTCATCTACATTATTACTAAATGTATAAGTATAACAATCATCGTCTGAAGTTACACCGTAATCAAACCAATCAAGTATAGTCGGTTCAACACATCCTCCACATTCAACTTCAATAGTCTCACAATGAGTTATTCTGTTATTAGGGTTGTCACAACAGAATGCTGTAAAGCAAATGTCATACACACCGCTTACTCCTAATGGAATATTAGTCGTGTTTTCATCTCCAACAACAATTCCGTCCACTGTTAATTCGAAACATACATCTCCACAGTAATCATCAGTCCAGTAAGGGCTTATGACAGCGTTGCAATCAGCAGTTATCGTATAATCAAAGCCTACAGAAGAAGGCAATCTACATGGACAATTAATTTCAAATTGTTCGCAAATCACAATTGAATTCTCTGGATTATCACAACAGAAGACTCTAGCGCATATCTCATGATTAATTTCATCGAAACAATCAAACTGGTGCGTTAAGTTAATGCCGCTGTTTCCACTAACGTATGGCCCACCATCTAAGCTCCACAGAACACATAAATCAGACCCTAGAGTCCCTGCCATACTTCCTATATCAAAGAAATGCAAACAATTTTCATCTTTACTTATAGCTAATATTAACTCCTGAGGAACTTCACAACAAGCTGTTTCTATAACTACTTGGGTACAGATAGTCTCACATTCAGTAGAATCTATTGGGTTTCCTGCGGCATCTATATTAGAAGCGCAACAAGTAGTTATACAAGCAATATAATTGCCTGGCGCAGCATACTCATGACATGGGTCTGTTCCTGTAGATCCATCTCCATAGTTATAAGACATTACAATGGCAGGACACGGTCCTTCATAAATAGGTGTCAAACAAACTCTGCAGTCTGTAACATCAGCCAATAATAAGAAGGGATGAGTACATGGACAGTCTACATAAAGCTCAGTGCATAACTCAAGTGGTTCTCCTGGATTATCACAACATGTGTACATAACACATATCTGATGCCATCCGTTTTGAGTACAATCGAAATCGAACGTCTGAAG
>TARA_B110000902_G_scaffold66491_1_pt1 | contig 16109 bp, 31 predicted proteins | sample TARA_B110000902 | Tara Oceans TARA_B110000902 (sample SAMEA4398009) | marine metagenome | biome: Polar Biome; feature: [SRF] surface water layer (ENVO:00010504); material: water (ENVO:00002006), including particulate matter (ENVO:01000060) such as... | depth 5 m | reverse complement strand
AAATATTTAAACAAAATGGATAGAGAAAAATTAGTTACACTTTACAAGAAGTACGAATTATCAGAAACAGATGTTTACAAGCATAAACACTATGTTATCATTACAAGACAAGGTATCGAGAAGATTGCGGCAAAAGAAAACATTGCTATAAGTTATGAGGTTGTAAAGTGCGAGCCTAGCTTTGCGGTTATAAAAGCCTATGCGCATATTAACAGTAAGCCGGATATACAAATAGAAACATTTGGCAGCGCTTTAAAAGGTGCCACATATAACGATGGAAATTGCAATAGTTGGTACGTTGCAGAAATGGCAGAAAAAAGGGCCTTATCTAGAAGCGTATTAAAACTTACTGGGTTTTATGAGCTGGGTGTGTTTGGCGAAGATGAAAGCGATGACTTTAAAAGAAAATAATATAAATTAATAACTAAATATTTAACAAAATGAGAACAGAAATTTTAAACAGAGTAGGGTACAATAGTTTAACAAAAAAAAGCAGTGATATATCTGTAGCAATAGTATATATTACTCCGGAAATAGCAAAACACTATTTAAGCTACAATACCAAAAATAGAACAAAATCAGATAAAAGTATAAAATTTTTAACCCAGCAAATGCAAAAGGGTTTATTTATAGAAAATGGCGAAAGCATAGTTTTTGATAAAAATATGAAATTAACAGATGGCCAACATAGATTGATGGCTATTATTAAATCAGGCAAATCATATCACATACCAGTTGTAAAAGGTGTTAATATAAAATCTATGGCGACATACGATACTGGTAAAAATAGAAGTTCAGCCGATGTACTTAGTATTAATGGGTATCAATACCCAACGTTAATATCAGCTTTTATTAAATTAATATATAAGTATGAAAAAAAAGGCTCAAAATCATCAGTAGCATCAAGTTACAATAGAATAGACCAATTAACAAACCAGCAAATTTTAAACTATTGTAAAGAAAATTATGATTGGCTGCATAAAATAGTAACCGAAGTTACAAGCATATATGTAAAATCAGAATTTAAAGTTTTAAGTAAATCTAATTTTTGTTATATTGTTTATATGCTGGGCGGAACAAAACCAAACGCAAAAGTGTATGAATTTATGAAAAATGTGTTTGGGATATCAAGAACACAAGATACCGCTACTAGTTACCTTTATGGTAAGTTGTATAAATCAAAAACAAATAAAGAGCCTTTAGGTTTTTATTGGATATTAGGAATGACTATAAAAGCCTATAATTATTTTATAGATGGAAACCCATCAGTAAGATTTTTTAAATTTAATGCAGAACAAGAATTACCAAAAATTAATAATTAAAAACTAAAAATTATGAGTGCAATAATTAACGGAAGTATTGATGTGGCAAAATTGCCAAAAGAAAAATTTATCAAAGGAAAAAACGGGGCCGTTTGGTACAACTTTACCATATCAGTAAATGATGATACCAGGTATGGAAATAACGTTGCTTTTATGGACAGCCAAACAAAAGAGGAACGCGAAGCAAAGGTTGCTAAAAATTATCTAGGTAATGGGAAAGTAGTTTGGACAGATGATAAAATTGTACTGGCTGAAAGAGAAGAAAAGCCAGGTTTTGAAAGTGCAACTAAAACGCATTTAACAGAGCCAGCGACAGATGATTTACCATTTTAAATAAAGTAACCTAATTTTAAAAGGGTGTAGGTTTTTAACTTACACCTTTTTTTTTATACATTTAACAAATGACAGAAAAAGAAACAGAACAGAATATGTTAATGGAGTTTATTGCGGACACTTGCTTTATTGATATAACAAAAAAAATAGAATATCCGCCGGTTGCTTTAAGCTATGGAGAAAAAGTTTTACAATCAGATAAAGGGGATAGCATTATACCTATCGCCCTGGGAACTTATGGTAATTTATCGGTTATCACTGCTCCGCCAAAAACAAAGAAAACATTTTTTGTATCATTATTAGCAAGCGCATATTTAAGCGGTAAAAATATTTATACCGGAAATATAAAAGGCCACAGAGGCAGCGGCAACTTGATACATTTTGATACCGAACAAGGAAATTGGCACGCCGCCAAAGTATTTAAAAGGCCGTTTGATATGGATAACACTATCGAGGCAGACAAATATCATACCTTTGCGCTAAGGACAATAGGTTTTAAGGAACGTTTGGAGTTTATCGAGTACTACCTAAGAGACAAAATAGATAAGCCGTCTTTAGTTATTATAGATGGGGTTGCTGATTTATTGGCAGATGTAAATAATATAGAACAAACAAACCAGCTAGTAAGTGCTTTAATGAGAATAAGTACACAATATAATTGTCATATAATAAACGTTATACATCAAAACTATGGCAGCTCAAAACTTGGAACCGGACACCTGGGAAGCGCTTTAGAAAAAAAAGCGGAATGCGTTATAAGTTTAGAAGCGAACACAGTAAACAAAGACTGGACAACCGTAAAGTGTGGAAGAAGTAGGGGTTACTCTTTTGATACATTTAGTTTTCAAGTAAATGAAAAAGGGCTGCCAACAATAGTAGGGGATTTATATGACCCATTAAAATAATATGGTACAAAAAACAATGATATTAGTTGCTGCAAAGCATAAGGAATGGATAGAGATTGTTTCTTCATTTGGTTGCGATAAAGAAATGGCCGAAGACTTAGTACAGGAAATGTATATAAAAATACAACTTAAACTAGAAAAGGGTTTGGATATTTATTACAACGAAAAGGAAATAAATTACTATTATATTTTTAAGACTTTAAAAACATTGTTTTACGATTTAAAAAGAAAAGGAAAAAAGGTTACTATGGTACCTATTGATAATTTACATTTAACAACTACGGATATAAATTACGATGAGCCGTATAATAAAATAAAAGAAAAATTATCCACAATGTACTGGTATGATAGAAAAGTGTTTGAGATAATAAACGAGGGGGAAAGCATTGCAGAATTTTCTAGAAAATCTAAAATACATTACTACTCACTTTATAACACATATAAAAAAGTAAAAAGCAAACTAAAAAAACTATTATGAAACTAGGGAACATTATTTATTACATTACAAAATACACCGGCATAAAATGGCTGGTAAATAAATATCATAGCCACTGGGGAACTAAGTGTAATTGTGGCAAAAGAAGAAAAAAATTAAACGAAATAAAAATTAATAGATGGTAAAATTTAATAAGCAAGATTTTAAAAACTGGGAGTATTTTAGAAATGTAAAAAAAGATACCTTATCAGATGCGGAGTATAAAATGATATGCCAGCTTCACTCGGAATACTATAACCATAAATATCATAGGCCTTGCACTTGTAACCCTAGAACGATAAAAGCGTGGATAAAAGACTTAAACATAATTTGGGACAATGGGGTTAAAGAAAATTAACGAATGGGAAAAGGCGGTTGTGTTCCTTTTAAATCTTGATGGCTGGGACCTGGAGCATTGCGGAGATGGTTTTTCACGATACGACGCAATAGGCAAAACAAGCAAAGGTATTAATTGCGTTATAGAGATGAAATTTCGTAATAAATACTATGAGGATAAAATGCTTGAAAGAGATAAATACGATGCTCTTATGGCCCTAGATAAAGATATTGTAAAGATATTCTTTGTAAATGACCCTAAAGGTAATTTTATGTATTGGCTAAATACTTTGGTTATGCCGGAGCCAGTTAAAAAATATTGTCCCGATACTACAATGTGGACAAAAAAAAGGCTTTTAAAAGATGTTTATTTACTTAAAGAAAATGATGCTGTAAGAATAAATATAAATATTAAACCTAAATAAATTTTGTTAATAAGTTAATAAGTGTTATATTGTAACATATTAACCAAAACAAAACAGAATGGCAAATTTTGAAAAGCTAGGATATTTTTTAGAATATATGATTGATGATAAATATATTGGATCAACAATTTTAAAAGAACCCGATAGAAAAGAAATAGGTTACTATGGTAGGATAGATGAGGTTGCAGCCGAAGATATTATATTTAGTAGCAAAAAGAAAATAAAAAAAGGACAAGCATTTTATACTAGAATGTATCCTTTATGTGGAAGTAAACTTTAATTTAAAAACAAAACAGATGAGAACATTACCAAAGTACAAGCAAAATTTAAAAATACAAGGAAACAATGTATGGAGCTACACAACTATTGTTGCTAAAATAGATGGCCCTAATTTAAACCAATTAGGCTATTGGAGTATGACAACTCAAAAGCACATTAATTATGTAGCGAGCTATTTTAACTTAAACCTTGTTAAAAATGAAAGTTAATGAAGCAGCCTGGGAAAAGCTAAAAAAGCAAATTGAATACTATACTGAGGTTGACACATCTATATCAGACATATCAATTAACTACCAGGTTAAACCGGCAAAGAATAAAAATTATTTAAGACTTAACATAACAATAGATAAATGGGACAAGATAACAGAATAGAGGAATTAGAAAAGAAAATAGAAAATTTAAAAAAACAATTAACGGACGCAAGAACGCATACCTACATAGGAGAAACAGATAGCCTACATTGTAGCGATGGAGAGTTATATATTGGATATAATAACTTTGGAGAGGATTGCGCCCTTGTAATGGAAGTTAACCAGCTTTTTAGGGACCTTCCTTTTATTATCAATCAAGTGTGTAAAGAGCAAAAGAAGATGCAGCAAATGCACCTTAAATTAATTAAAGAGGCTCAAGAAGAATTATGATATTATTAGTAGATGCAGATAGTTTAATTTTTGCAAGTTGCTATCGTAAAAGGGAAAACCCGGAAGATGATATTTATTACAAAGATATTATAGATGCTAGGAATAAATTTGATGAGCAATATATGCGAATTGTAAATGACTTAGAAGAAAAATATACTATTGATAAGGTTTTATGTTTTAGTGGCTCAAAAGGTAATTTTAGAAAACTAATTACTAGCAAATACAAGGCCAATAGAAAAAAACAAGAGTTGCCGCCGTTGCTCCAGGATATGCACCAGTACGTTAAAACCCAGTACGATAGTATTTATGGGTATGGCGTAGAGACTGATGATATGGTTGCTAGGTACTGGCATAACATAAGCCAGGATATAGGGCGCGATGAGGTTATGATTGTCTCAATAGATAAAGACTACCGGCAATTCCCGGCCCTCATTTATAATTATCATTTCAAACATAAAGAGGTTTTAAACATTACAGAAGAACAAGCTATGTTTAATTTTTACTCACAAATGATAGAGGGCGATACGGCGGACAACGTAAACTATTTTATGGGCAAAGGAAAAAGGTTTGCAGAAAAGTATTTTACGGATTGCGTAACCAAATACCAATATACAAGAAAATTATACGAATTATTTAAACAACAATACAAAGGCAAAGCCAGGCAGAAATATACTGAGTGCTATAACCTTTTAAAACTAAGGACAGAATGAAAAAAAATAAAATAGAAATACCAATTTTAAAAACGCCAAAACAAATAAGTGATTTGCTAATTTCTTTGACTGGAGTAGAAATATTTGAAAAAACAAGAGTCAGAAATGTTATAGAGCATAGAGCATTTTTTTGTTATTTATTAAAAGATAAATTTCATTTAGGGCCAACAGCAATATCAGCTTATATAAAAAAACAACCTGAGTTAAAAACTTATGATCACGCCACGGTAATACACGCTTTAAAAATGTTTAAAGTTTATAGAACATATAGAGCAGAATATTTTAATACATTAGAAAATTATTTTGAAATATTGCCTGATGAAGATTATGTAGAATATCCAAGATTAGAACAATTATACAACCAATATAAAGAAATAAAAAATAAATATAAAGCCGCAAATTTAAAAATTAAAAAACTTGAAAAAAGAGTAGATATTGTAAAAGAATTAGAAAAAAAATTAAACTCTAACTTTACAATTAATGAAATTAAATATCGTGATTTAAACAGAACGCAAAAAAAAATATATGATGAAAGGGTGGCTGTAATTTTAAAATCATTTGATTGGAAAAAGAATAAAAATGAGTATGAAATAATAAATTGTGCAACGTGATTAAAAAAGAATGGCATTTTATGCAAACAACTATGAACAGAAAAAAATTAATACAAAAATTACAGCAACTATTAGATAAGCTGCCAAACGGAGACAAAAGAAAAGCAATAAGAAAAAAGCTGCTAAATTTAAAGTTAGGAAATAAATAAATTAAATACGTTATATATATGGAGTTAGTTAAAGTTAATAAGGTAAAACCAAACGAAAATAATCCCAGGTTTATAAAAGACTATAAATTTGAAAAGCTAGTAAAGTCTATAAAGGAATTTCCGCAAATGTTAAAATTGCGCCCTATTGTAGTAAATAGCGATATGGTTGTACTGGGTGGCAATATGCGTTTAAAGGCTTGTAAGGAGGCCGGGCTTGATGAGGTGTATATTTTAAAAGCGGATAACCTTACAGAAGAACAGCAACAAGAATTTATTGTAAAAGATAATGTAGGGTTTGGAGAATGGGATTGGGATATACTGGCTAATGAATGGGATATAAAACAATTAGAGGAATGGGGCCTAGATGGTTTTCCTTTTGAGGAAGAAGTGGAAGAAAAAGAGGAACACAACAAACTCCAGGATATTTTTATTATACCGCCATTTAGCATATTGGACACAAAGCAAGGGTACTGGATAGATAGGAAAAGATATTGGAAAGAGTTAATTGGAGATAACGGCGAAACAAGAGAGGGTACTTTATCCGAAAGCGAATTAATGGGGGATATAAATAATGGTGTGAGCATACTAGACCCGGTGCTTGCAGAAATATCTAATCGGTGGTTTGGTATTGAAAAAGGGAATACGTTTGATTGCTTTGCCGGGGATAGTGTTTTTGGTTATGTAAGCGATGCCCTGGGGAATACTTTTACTGGAATAGAATTAAGGCAAGAGCAAGCCGACTTAAACAATAAAAGGCTTAAAGGTAGTAAGAGTAGATATATTTGTGATGATGGCGTAAACGTGCTTAAACACATACCAGTTGCCAGCCAAGACCTATTGTTTAGTTGTCCGCCATATTACGACTTAGAAGTTTACTCGGAACTAAAAAACGATGCCAGCAACCAGGAAAGCTATGCAGACTTTTTAAAAATAATAGACAAAGCATTTACTGGGGCCATAAAGTGTTTAAAGGAAGATAGGTTTGCGGTTATTGTGGTCGGGGATATTAGAGATAAAAAAGGCTTTTATTATGGTTTCCCGGATGATATAAAAAACATATTTTTAAAAAATGGAGTACAAATATATAACGAAATGGTTATAGCGGAAAGCCTGGGTACATTACCTCAAAGAGTAGGGCGCTATATGAATAATAGAAAAATAGGAAAATGCCATCAAAACGTTTTAGTGTTCTATAAAGGCAATCCTAAAAACATTAAAAACAATTACAAAAAATTAAACTTTACAAATTTAGATGAAAGCACAAATATATAATTACGCGGTATGGGTTGATGAGACAAACCCAGTTGCACTAAAAAAGAAATATAATAAACTACTAAGCCAAAGCGGTTTTAATGTATTAGACGTTGCCGAAAAGCATTTTGAGCCTTTTGGTTATACGGCGCTATTTTTATTAAGCGAAAGTCATTTTGCAATACATACTTTTCCGGAGCATAACGAAACCTATATAGAATTGTCAAGTTGTGTAAAAGAGCCTTTTAACTTATTTGTAAAAAATCATTAATGGAAAAAGATATTAGAAGTATGGGGTTGGCCGAAAGGTATAAATATATAAACGAACAAAAACGGAAAAGGTTTAACCCTACAACGGAAGAAAAAGAAGCACAAAAGAAAAAAAATAATGAACAAAGATAGACACATAAAAAAGGAAAGTTTACTCAAGGCCCTGGAACAAAGTTTGGGGGTTGTAACTGTAGCTTGTAAAAAAGCGGACATACCTAGAAGCACTTATTACAAATGGCTTAAAGAAGATGAGGTTTTTGCCAGGGAGGTATTGGATATAGAAAACGTTGCTCTAGATTTCGCGGAAAGCCAATTACATAAACAAATATCTGCAAACTCAACAGCGGCCACAATATTTTATTTAAAGACCAAAGGTAAGAAAAGAGGTTATATTGAGCGCCAGGAAATAACTGGGGCCGATGGTATGCCAACTAACTTTCAAATAGAAATAATTGATAAGACCGAAGATACAGACTAACATTGTTTATAAGCATTTAGCAAACACAGATAAAAAAATTGTAGTTGAACAAGGCGGTACTCGTTCCGGTAAAACTTACAATATACTTTTATGGATAATATTTAACTATTGCTCCCAAAACAATAATAAGATAATAACAATATGCCGTAAATCATTTCCAAGTCTAAGGGCAACGGTTATGAGAGATTTTATGGCCATACTACAAAACTATAATTGTTATAGCGAACAGTACCACAATAAGTCTAACTCCGAATATCATTTGTTTGGAAACCTGGTGGAATTTATATCACTAGACCAGCCCCAAAAAATTAGGGGCCGCAAAAGAGACTTGTTATTTGTAAACGAGGGGAACGAGTTGTATTATGAAGATATGCAACAATTACTTTTTAGGACCCAGGATAGAATAATATTAGATTTTAACCCATCGGACGAGTACCATTGGATATATGATAAATTAATACCTAGAGACGATTGCGTATTTTACAAAACAACCTATTTAGATAACCCGTTTATTGAGGCATCAATTAGAAGCGAAATAGAACGCCTTAGAGATACAGACGAGCAGTACTGGCAAATATACGGTCTAGGGGAAAGGGCCGCGAGTAGAAGCACTATTTTTAAATACGTTGAGGTTAACCAAATACCACAACTAGCGGAACTAATTGCATACGGAATGGATTTTGGGTACACTAATGACCCCACAACATTTGTATCGGTTTACAGCCAGGGCCACAATTTATATATACAAGAACATTTATATAGAACGCAAATGAACACAAGCGATATAAATAACTTTTTAAAACAACTTAATTTAACAAGCAAGCCAATTTATGCGGATAGCGCCGAGCCAAGGTTAATATCAGAATTGCGTGCTATGGGCCACAATATATTTTCTAGTATAAAAGGAAAGGATAGTATTAATGCCGGCATAGACCTACTTAAAAGGTACAAAATACATATCCTATCTACCTCAACAAATGCCATAAGTGAGTTTAGAAACTACAAGTGGAAAGAGGATAAAAGTGGTATGCTAATAAATACGCCAGAGGATAAAAATAACCATATAATTGACCCTTGCCGTTACGCAACCTACTCTATATTAAGTAGGCCCAACTTTGGGAAATATGCCTTACACTAAAATAAATTTGTGTATATGTTAATAAGTTTGTATATTGTGGTATATTAATTAAAACAAAACAGATATGAAAGACACAGTAAAATTACCATTAGAAGAATATCAAAAGCTATATGCTATTAAGATAAGGTTGGAAACCTACTTTAGTTATATGGAAGATAATAGAGGTGTTTTAAAACATATTGCACCAACTTTTTTAGAAGATGCAAAATCTTATATTGAAGAATATAACGAACTGACTAATGAAAAAGTTTAAAACACAAATAATAATAATATTAATCATAGCATTTTTTGTAATTGTATTAAATGCTTTAAACATATATATAAATGGAAGAATTAAGTAATTGTTGCGGCGCTGGTAGATGGATGGACGAAACAGACATTTGTTGCGTGTGTAAAGAACACTCGGTATTTACAGAAGAAGAATAAATAAAACAGATATGAAACAGATAATAGATAAATTCCTAATTAAAAAAAGCATCAGGCCATATAAGACAATAGCTTTGAGTACTGGTGTAATTGTAGAACATTACCGCAATGGTAAATTAAAAACAGAATATTATGAGCGATTGGTTTGATAATTTAAACCCGGCAGATTTACCGGAACACGAGTGCAGCGAATGCGGCGCGGAAATGAATAGGCCTGGTGTATGTAGTGGCACTTGTCACGAAGCAAGTATGTTATAAATAGTAAATAATTTTTTAGTGAATAGGGCTGCCTTAATTGGTGGCCCTTTTTTTATTATCTTTACTTAGTATAAAAACCCATTTTAAAAACGTTATATATATATGAAACTCAATATTATTGTTCCAAACAATTTAAGCGAAATTACTTTAAGGCAGTATAAGCACTTCCTTAAAATACAAAAAAAAGTAGATGATGAAAATTTTCTAAATGCAAAAATAATAGAGATATTTTGTAACATAGATTTAAAAGATGTAATGCGTTTAAAAATAAACGACACTGAGTTAATAGTAAATACTCTTACAGAAATGTTTGAGCAAAAGCCAAACCTGGTAACAAGTTTTAAACTAAATAAAGTAAACTATGGTTTTCATCCGCAGCTTGATGATTTAACCCTGGGGGAATATATTGACTTAGATACTTTTATAGGGGATTGGGAAAACATTGAAAAAGCTATGGCGGTATTATATAGGCCAATAGTAAATAAAATAAAAGACAAATATATTATAGAAGAATACAAAGTAGGTAACGATGATAGAGTTTTAGATATGCCTATGGATGCGGTATTATCATCTATTTTTTTTTTGTGGAATTTAGGAATAGACTTGTCGGAAGCTATGATGAATTATTTGGACAAAGCGGAGGGCCAAACCTTGACGCCGCATCTAACTTCACAAATAAATGGGGGTGGTACCAATCAATTTTTAGCCTCGCTCAAGGAGACATTACAAGATATGAAAATATCACTAAATTAAACGTTCACGAATGTTTAATGATGTTATCATTTATGAAAGATAAAGCAGAGGTAGAAGCCAAAAGAATTAAACAAAATTTTAAATGAGCCAGCAAGGTATAAGAGGGTATTATCAATTAACCTCAACAATAGAAGAACAACTAAAAAGTGAGTTTACAAATACTATAACTATTGGAGATATAAGTAGTGTAAACCTAAACAAGCAAGATATATTTCCTTTGGCTCATATTATTGTAAATAGTGTAACGGCGGAAGAAAATGTACTAAGGTTTAACATAAGTATTTTAGCTTGTGATATTGTGGACCAATCAAAGGATATAACAACTGATAGATTTACCGGCAATGATAATGAGCAAGACATTCTGAACACGCAGCTATGGGTATTAAATAGGCTTGTACAACGTTTGAGAAAGGGAACACTACACCAGGATATGTATCAACTAGAGGGCAATCCAAATTTAACGCCCTTTCACGATAGGTTTGAAAACCAACTTGCTGGCTGGAGCGCTACAATGGAAATACTAATTTATAACGATATTTATATTTGCTAATGGATTTTAAAAATGTATCTGATGTTTTAAATGGGTTTGCGCAATATGTAGTTGATAGTTCTAAAAATAATTTAACTGCCGATAAAAAGGGTGGGGGGGATTTATATAACTCTATTAAATACACATACGAAAAAAGTGAGGATATGTTTTTGCTTGATTTTCTTATGGAAGATTATGGGCCATTTGTGGATAAAGGTGTAAAGGGTTTAACCTCAACTTATCCGGAAACCGCATCGGCATTATCTAAATTTCAGTATGGTAGTGGCACCGGCCCTAAAAATGGTTTAAGAGATGGAATAAAAAAATGGGTTGCAGAAAAGCGTTTCCAATTTAGGGATAAAAAAACTGGTAGATTTATGTCCTACGAAAGCACGGCGTATATAATTGCCAGGAGTATTTACAATAAAGGTTTAAAAGCTAATTTGTTTTTTACACAACCATTTGAGCAATCATTAAAAAGTCTGCAAATAGACTTAAAGGATAGTTTTAAATTAGATATAGAGAGTGGAATTATATTAGGAAGTGATAAAATAGTAAATTTAAAAGTAACTTAATATGAAAGAATGGACACTAGAAATTGCATTTCATTATCCACATAACCGCTTTTTGGTGGGGTGGGAATATATTGAAAAAGACAAAAAATACAAATACACAACAATAAGACTATATTTATTTATAGCAACCATAACAATAGATTTTTAAAATGGCAAATTTAGCTTTAAGAAGTCCGCAATTTAAAACCATAGTTGCTGGCGTTGGTGTTCAATCAAGTGTTCTTGAATTAAGAATAAATGGGGTGTTAAAATATACACTTATTAAAAACAAAACAATAAGTAGTAGTATAACTCAAGCATTTGATATATCAGAACTTGCAAGAGATTATATAGATATTATTTATGAAAATAATTATATTCCAATTTCGCAGCCAGTAGGTTGTTTGATTAGAAATTATGATGGTTTAAATGGTACTGGAAGCCAGGTTGGAGCAAATGTATCTTATAGCGATATAGGCTTAGAGGGGTATGGCAATTTTGAAGAAGAAGTAAATCCTGATATTCCATTCAGGAATACGCCTACGTATATGATACCTAGAGATAATTTAGGCCCATCAATAATAAATACATTTACAATATTAGCCCCAATAGGGGAGCCTGGTAAAATACCCAGTATAAGTGCATCAAATTTAATTTATGCGACAAGTTATTCTGCATCTGATACAAGTGTAACAAATAATGATGGGGTTGTATGTAATATAAAAAGAATAGATTGCACAAAATACACTCCAAAAAAAATAGTTTATATAAATAAATACGGAGCGCAACAAGATTTATGGTTTTTCTTAAAAAATTCAAAAAACCTAGCAAGAACAAACGAGGGTTTTAAATCAAATACAATGGTATATGAAACAAGCGGCCCTGAATACTCAGTACAAAATGCAACTAACAAAATAATTAATACCCAGGCAAAACAAACACATACTTTAAATAGTGGTTTTTATCCGGAGTTTGCAAACCAGTTTTTTGAAGAATTGCTATTAAGCGAATACGTTTGGCTTGACACACTTAAAAAAGGTGTCGGCGTTACCATACCGGTAAAAGTTAAAAATGCCTCTGTCGCATTTAAAACAACCTTAAACGACAAGTTAATAGATTATACTATCGTGTTTGAAGAAGCTTTTGACTACATAAATAATATTAGGTAATGCAAAAAATACAATTATATATTGATGGGCAAAGGTTAGATTTTTTTAAAGATGAGGCGGTTGTACTTACTCAAACATTAAAAAACGTAAAAGATATTGCAAAGGTATTTACTGAATTTACACAGACTTTTTCTGTTCCGGCCTCAAAGCCAAATAATATAATTTTTCAACATTACTATAATTTTGATATTTTTGGAGGGTTTGATGCTAGACAAAAGGTAGAAGCAAATATTGATATAAATAACCTACCATTTAGAAATGGAAAAATACGGCTTGATGGTGTTGATTTAAAAAACAATATACCACATACTTATCGCATAACTTTTTTTGGTGCAACTAGCAATTTAAAGGATTTATTAGGAAATGAAGAATTAAGTAGTTTATCTTTTGCAACAAACCAAAATAAACCATATACATTTTCTGAAGTAGTAAATCGTTTGCAGTTTGTTAGTAATGATATTTTAGCCCCATTAATTACGCATACAAATAGATTAATATACGATAGTACAAGCCATACTCAATACGACATAACGGCCACAACAAATAATATAAGCCATCACGGAACCGGTACAACAAACCAAAATGGTGTATCATATAACCAGTTTAAATATGCCATAAGGTTACAATCTATAATTTCAGCAATAGAAGAAAAATACAACATAGAATTTTCAGATGATTTTTTTAACGATAATACTAATGAAAAGTTTTATAACTTGTTTATGTGGTTGCATCGTAAAGAGGGAAGTATTGAGCCAAATGAGCAAGTTGAATATAGTTGGACAAAATTAAATGATTTGGTTGTAGCGCCATTATCTGATGAAAGAGTTTCCTCAGTATCAAATGGTATTATTAACGTAAACGAGCCGCCTTTTTTAACAGCAACCGGATTGCAAGTTAGTATTACACCATTAAACGCTTTAAATTCATATAGCGTTCAAGTTATTAGAGATGGTGGGATTGTTATAGCTAGTTTTAATGAGCAGACCGGACCGCTTAATTTTACACTAGGAAGAAATAATAGTGGTTTTCAGAATAACTCTACGTATTTTTTACAATTTTCATCTCAATTAGGAAACTCTTTTTCTGCTAGTAACATAGATATAAATATACCTTTTTTAGATAGTTCATTTGGGGGAAGTAACGGAACGGATAGATTTACTAATTCGGCCTCTTTTATTACAACTCCAACATTTGAGTTTAATGTAGTTGAGCAAATACCAAAAATGAAAATAATTGATTTTCTTTCGGGCTTGTTTAATATGTTTAACCTGGTGGCTTATGCAGATAATTTAGGAAAAATTGTGGTTATTCCTTTAGATGAGTATTACGCCGCTACTCCTGGATTTATTAACATAGACAAATATCTTGATACTACAAAATCTAAGGTAGATGTCGCGCTTCCGTTTAGTAAAATAAATTTTAGTTATAAAGGCCTGGGGTCTTTTTTAGCAAATCAGTTTAACAAATTGTTTAATGCTGGTTGGGGCTCCCTTTCCTATTCTTTAGATGGAACTATATACGATGCGCCAAATGAAGAATATAAAGTAGAAGTCCCGTATGAGCATTTTATGTATGAAAGGTTATATGATGCCGGATATACAACACCAACCTCAACAAGTGTACAGTGGGGATATTCAGTAAACGAAAATGAACAACCATATATAGGAGAGCCTTTGTTGTTTTATGCAATTAAAATAGAAAATGGAAATAGTATAAGAATAAGAAATACTATAACTGGAACAAAATTCGATATTAATGATTATTACATACCATCAAATAGTCTAGATATTGCACCAACTAGCAGCAAAATAAACATACATTTTCAAAACGAATTAAACGAATACCTAGCAAACGAACAAGGCGGAGAAGCAAATGACTTTACAGATACTTTATTTGAAAGTGAGTACAAAACATATATACAAGATGTATTTAGTCTAAGAAGCAGAATAACAAAAGTAACCGCTTTTTTGCCATTTAAAATATTCTACAATCTAACACTAAGTAATAACATACAATTAGGACAACAAACCTATAAAATAAATTCTATTAAAACCAATTTAATAACTGGCAAAACAGACTTTGAATTAATAAACTCATAAAATGATAAAAGATATAATTGACCTACTCCAGGTTGTAGATGGCGAAACAGAAAATATAAGGATAGCTCAAGGAAAATATAAATTGGCCGAAACATTTAAAGAGGGGTTAAACCAAATTAAAAACAAAAGAAAATGTCAATAATAATAGCGGCGGAATTAAAAGCCAATACAAAGCAAGCGGTTTCAGAAGTAAAAAAAGTAAACGAAGAAGTTAAAAAGGTAGGTAGAAGCGCAAAAAAAACCGGCGAAGAACTTACAGAGGGAATGGTTGTAGGTAATGCAGCCGTAAAGCAAGTTGATAAAGTTACTGGTGGGCTTGCATCTAGTTTAGTGAAAGTTGCAAAGGCTGCTAAATTAAGTGGTAAGGCAATGAGGGTTGCTCTTTTATCTACTGGTATTGGTGCTATTGTTATTGCGGTTGGTTTGCTTGTTGAATACTGGGATGAAATAACAGATTTAATAGGTGGATCTAATAAAGAACTAGAAAAGCAAATAGTATTAAATAGTGAAAACCTAGATACAGTTGATAGAAAATTAAGAAATATAAGAACACAAATAGAATTAGAAAAAAAACAAGGTAAAAATGTTGATGATTTAATAGAAAAAGAAAAGTCTTTAGTTTTAGAAAAAAGAAAGGCTTTATTAGATCAAATAGAGGCAGAAAAATTAAGGTTAAAAGAAATAAAAGATGAAGCTGAAATGGCTACTTGGAGGGAAAAACAATTATTATCTAACCAAAGATTAGTAAAGGCTGGAGGTAAAGCGGTTTCTAAAATTACAGAAGAAGAAAGAATTGCAATAAATGATCAACAAACAAAACTAGATAACTTAATTAATGCTTATGATAGTTTTGAATTAGGAGAAATAGTAGAACCAAAAAAGACTAAAGATACTGGTGAAACAGAAGCAGAAAAACTTGCTGAACAACAAAGGTTAAAAGCAATAGAAGACAAAGCATCATCAATAGAAGAAATAACTAAACTAGAAGATGATTTTTT
>TARA_B110000902_G_scaffold64596_1_pt1 | contig 16151 bp, 15 predicted proteins | sample TARA_B110000902 | Tara Oceans TARA_B110000902 (sample SAMEA4398009) | marine metagenome | biome: Polar Biome; feature: [SRF] surface water layer (ENVO:00010504); material: water (ENVO:00002006), including particulate matter (ENVO:01000060) such as... | depth 5 m | reverse complement strand
TTTAAAGAAGCAAGCAAGGCTCTCCTAAGTCAAATAGAGTCTATTGTAAAATTGATACGCAGTAAAGGAGTAGGCATCTTCTTCGTAACACAAAACCCATCAGATGTACCCGAAGACGTACTCTCTCAACTTGGTATGAAGGTTCAACACGCTCTACGTGCATTCACCGCTAAAGACAGAAAAGCAATAAAACTTGCCTCAGAAAACTATCCCCTTACCGACCATTACAGAGTAGACGAGCTACTCACCACATTGGGCATAGGCGAGGCTATAATCACTGTACTCAATGAAAAAGGGATACCTACACCGCTGGCACATACGCTTCTTACTGCCCCTAGCTCACGTATGGACGTTATTACTGACAAGGAGAAGCAGGTTGTGCTAGATTCTTCTACCATTATGAAAAAATACAATAAAGAAGTAGATAGAGACAGTGCCTACGAAATGCTGAATAAAAAACTAGATGCTGCCGAAGAACTCGCAGAAAAAGAGACTGTTGCAAAAGGAAAAACCAAAAAGACTCCTACGCGACGTGCGAATAGCCGCAGAGAAAAATCTACCTTCGAAAAAGTAATAAACAGTACTGCAGGACGCACCATAGTTCGAGAACTCACAAGAGGTCTACTAGGGGTACTTGGTATATCTAGTTCACGACGTAAAAAAGGATTATTTGGATTTTAAAATTATGAGAAATGTACTATTAATACTAATTGCAAGTTTTTGCATACTGCAAAGTTGTAAAGAAGATGAAGACGACAGAACAGGTCCATTTGTGGAAGAGTTTGAAATTCTAGAGATTTCTACTGACTTTGGCAAAATGTACATTCATCTGTATGATAAAACACCACTGCATAAAGCTAATTTTGATAGCCTTACAAGAGCTGGTTTTTATGACAGTACAGAGTTTCACCGATGTGTAGACGATTTTGTGATACAAGGCGGAAGCCCTACAAGCAAAGATGATAACCGCAACAATGACGGAAGTGGCGGCCCAGGGTACACCATACCTGCAGAGATTGATTCCAGTAAACTTCAACATTTCTACGGAGCATTGGCTGCTGCTCGTACCGGCAACATGACCAATCCAGAACGCAGATCCAGCGGGTGTCAGTTCTATATTGTTACCGATCCAGACGGAGCTCATTTCTTAGATGGCGAGTATACCACATTTGGTAGAGTCCTTACCGGAATGGATGTAGCCAAAACCATAGAGAATCAGCCTAAAAACGGGAACGATTTGCCGAATGAGCGAATGAAAATGATCGTCTCCTATGTGTACCTTACCCAAAAGCAGCTTGACGAAAAAGGAATAGCAATACCCGAATGAAGATTAGAATAAAAGACAATTCTGTACGCTATCGACTGTCCCAAAACGAAGTAACCCATCTCGTACATAACGGCGAGACATGGAGCAAGTGTCAGTTTGGTGCGGGAGAGCTGATATACGGTGTACTAGCAACAGATGCAGAAGAACTATCGTGTAGTTTTGATGGCAATACGATAACAACTAAAGTTCCTAAAAGCCTATTAGTAAACTGGGATACCGACGAGCGAGTGGGTTTTGATCATACTGCAAATAGCCTGTTTATACTCCTAGAAAAAGATTGGCAGTGCCTCAAACCACGTGACCATGAAGACGAAAGTAATTTATATCAGCATCCTGCAGGTACATGAACAAAGGTCTTTATCCCATAAAAATCACTAAAACCAAGAACAGCACATCTGTAGAGAGAGATGATGTGGTAGCTGTAGAAGCTCCGCTAGAGATACAGGTGAAATTATGGAACGAGGGTAAACCGCGTGCTATTTCTGTAACCATGCGTACACCGGGTGATGACGAAGAATTGGCGTTGGGCTTCTTATTTACCGAAGGGCTATTAAAAAATTATACTGAAGTAAAGGCGGTAAAATACCTTGGTGAAAATGTAGTAAAAGTCTACCTAAATGAAGGGGTGACAATAGATTTACAAAAAGCGGAACGCAATTTTTATACTACGAGTAGCTGTGGAGTCTGCGGCAAGGCGAGCATAGAAGCCATTACCACTAAAACGCAATTTATCATAAAGAACAAGGCCATATTCCAAGACGAAATACTCTTTGGACTTAAGGCAAAACTAGCCGACCAGCAGTCGCTATTCACCGCAACAGGAGGTATACACGCAGCTGCACTATATAGTGAAACGGGGGAATTGCTTACGCTACACGAAGACGTAGGTAGGCACAACGCATTGGACAAACTCGTAGGAGAGGCATTTCGCAAAAACCAACTCCCTCTTGAAAAAAGCATTTTACTCCTAAGTGGCAGAGCCAGTTTTGAACTCATACAAAAAGCAACCATGGCCGGCATTGGAACAATAGTCTCTGTAGGAGCACCAAGCAGTTTGGCAGTAGACCTTGCTAGAGAAAACGGGCAGACACTGATTGGTTTTTTGAAAGAGAACAGTTACAATAGGTATTCATAATTAACCGCGTTTTCCCTATCTTTGAAAATATGAGTACGCTTGAGAAACAAATGGGTTGGATAAAAAAAAATTGGTCCACAGAGGATGATCAACTGTTAGACAAAACCCTTGAGATAATCAGACAATTTAAAAAGCAAAATTCTTAGTCGTGAAAGTACCCTCTCAACTAAACGCTTTTAACTAAAATTTTTTCTCCATGTCCACCCAAAAAATAGAAATTGAAAACTTTGACTTCACTGGTCTCATACTAAAAGAGCCCAAGGAAAAAGCAGTTGGGTTACCCGCTATCATATCATCGGTAAAGCAGGCAGCCAAGTATATGGATCCCATTGACGCATTTAAACTTAGTCTCAAAATAAATCAAAAAGGAGGTTTTGACTGCCCAGGATGTGCATGGCCAGATCCAGATGACGACCGATCTGCCTTAGGCGAATACTGTGAAAATGGTATGAAAGCCATCGCCGAAGAAGCAACCAAAATGTCTATTACCAAAGCCTTTTTTGCAGAACATTCATTGGCTGACATTTCTAAATTCTCAGATTTCAAAATGGGGAAACTCGGCAGACTCACAGAACCCATGGTGCTGCGAGAAGGAGCTACTCACTATGAGCCAATCGTCTGGGAGGATGCTTTTATACTCATAGCCAAAGAACTCAATGCCCTAGACTCTCCCGACGAAGCCATATTTTATACGAGTGGGCGTACGAGCAATGAGGCAGCCTACCTCTACCAGCTATTTATACGAGCATACGGCACAAATAATCTGCCAGATTGCTCCAACATGTGCCACGAGAGTAGCGGCGTAGCCTTATCTCACACCGTTGGGATAGGCAAAGGTTCTGTTACACTAAATGACTTACACGAAGCGGAGGTCATTATGATAATGGGGCAAAACCCTGGAACGAATCACCCTCGTATGCTTGCTGCATTAGAAAAATGCAAGAATAACGGAGGTAAAATAATTACCGTAAACCCGCTACCAGAAGCAGGCTTACTCAATTTTACCGATCCACAATCTCCCATCAAAATGATAAAAGGCGGAACATCGCTAACTGACATTTTTGCTCCAGTAAAAGTAAACGGAGACGTGGCCTTCCTTAAAGCCATTATGCTACTACTAGCCGCAATGGAAGATGCCGATCCGGGGCAGGTGTTGGATTGGGATTTCATAAAAGAACATACCGATGGTTTCGAAGACTTTTTAGCGGAGCTCAAGAACGAAGACATAGTACACTGCATAGCAGAAAGCGGTGTAGATGAAAAAACAATAACAGAAGTAGCCCAACTAATGGCTGATAATGAGAAGATTATCATCTGCTGGGCGATGGGGCTTACCCAACACAAAAATGGTGTAGGTAACATACAAGAAATAGTAAACCTTCTCCTCATGCGTGGAGCAATAGGCAAACCCGGAGCAGGAACCTGCCCGGTACGTGGTCACTCCAATGTGCAAGGCGATAGAACCATGGGAATATGGGAAGCTCCTCAGGATGCTTTCTTAGATAAACTAGAAGAAGTACACGGCATAAAAGCTCCAAGAGATCACGGCTACCATGTAGTATCTGCTATAGAGGCAATGAAGGCTGGCAAAGGCAAGGTTTTCTTTGCTATGGGAGGCAATTTCTTGAGTGCTTCGCCAGATACAAATTATACTGCCGAGGCACTACAAAACACGAAACTTACGGTACAAGTAAGCACTAAACTCAATCGTTCACATCTGATAACCGGTAAGCAGGCACTTATTCTTCCTTGCCTAGGACGTACTGACAAGGACATACAAGCTGATGGAGAACAATTCATAAGCTGTGAAAACAGTATGGGAGTTGTTCAGTCTTCTCAAGGAATACTAACACCCCCGAGCAAACACCTCAAAAGTGAAGTTGCTATAGTGGCAGAAATGGCAAGTGCTACACTAAAAAAATCGAGCATAGACTGGACAGAAATGGCCGGCAACTATGATCACATACGCGAAGCGATACAAGCTACCATCCCCGGTTTTGAGCACTACAATACGAGAGTGAGACAATCGGGTGGGTTTTACTTACCCAACGGAGCTAGAGTGCGTGAGTGGAGTACAGCAACAGGCAAAGCCAACTTCACCACCAACGCAATACCGCAAAACGAACTAAAAGAAGGCGAATACATCATGATGACACTACGTAGTCATGACCAATACAACACTACACTCTATGGCTTAGACGACCGGTACCGCGGCATATACAGTGAGCGACGCATTGTAATGATGAACGTAAACGACATGAGAATAAGAGGATGGAAAGAGAAACAAGTAGTAAATCTATTCAGTGAGTTTAATGGCATAAAAAGAGAAGCTCTTAAGTTTTTGATAGTGCCCTACCCTATCCCAGAAGGCAATGTAGCTACCTATTTTCCCGAGGCAAATCCACTTGTACCTATCGATTCATTCGCAGATAAAAGCTTTACGCCAACAAGTAAATTGGTGAAGATTACAATAGAATCCGTATCTTGAACCCATTATGGGCACTAAAAGTAGAAAGAAACAAAATACGAATAGAAAACGTAACATTTACATACTTGGTATCGGTATGGGATTATTGATAGGCGTAGTATTTGGGATAGCCAGCGGCAGTATGATTCCTAGCCTTATCGTATGCGGTATACTCGGCTACGGAATGGGCTACGCTATACACAAAACAATTACAGGATAATGGGTCTAAAAGGCGTAGTATTAATGGGAGGTCAAAGCTCTCGTATGGGTCAGGATAAATCGCAGCTCTTGTTCAGTCTTCGATACAATTCTGCTGAAGGAAGAATCACTCAGACTGACAATAGGCAAACACTGGCAGAACTCGCTCACTCCAAACTCAAATGCTACGTAGATAATGTTCATTTTTCTATAAACAAAAGTCAGAAGGATCTTGGTCTTGAGAATACCATAGTGGATGAGTACGAAGGAGAAGGACCACTATCAGGCATTATCTCTGCTTTAAAGGCTACTCAATCCTCTATTGTAGTATTGGGAGTAGATATGCCACTCATCACTAAACAAAGCATCAAGAGTCTGATTCAGCAACGCAATTGGGATTTGCTTACTACTACCTTTTACAATAATCAAAGCAATACGTGGGAACCCATGCTTAGCATTTGGGAGTACGAAACCCTTCCATGCCTAGAAGAGTATTTTGATACCGGTGGTCGCTCTATACAAAAATTCCTGAACCAATTTGGAAACCAACGTGTACCCATTCACAATCCCGAAGAATTTACCAATGTAAATACCATGGAGGATTACGAAACAATAAATCTAAGCTGAGCGAAGTAGAAATACTTAGGATGGCTCGATTCTACGGTAGCAGCTCACTCGCCACTATCTGAAAACTACGAATACCATAATGCTCAATAATATCTTTCACCAGATGTGTGCGTACTACGAGCAACAGATTCTTTTTGTCATTGGATTCATAATTGTCAATGATGTACTTGGCAGCTATATGAATGCCTTCATTTTTAAGTTCTAATTTACCGAGTTCATCCAATACCAAAAACTCAAAATCATACTGATCGAATGCTTTAATCAAAAGGAAATTAGCAATCTTAAAAGTATCTTCTAGAAAGTGAAATTTTCCTACAGATACGGTCTTTTCACTTTTTCCTGGAACCTCTAGTGGAAATTTTTCACGGGTTTCAATATTGTACAAGTACTTACGTTCTTCCTTATCGTCAGGACAGAGTATTCCTTTTACATTATCCCACGTGGAAACCCACTCTTGTAGTGCACCGGTTTTGCCAGTACGTATATCACCTGCTAAGATGTAAATCATTATTCTTCTATTTTGAGATGGATGCTATAGAGAATAGTATCACCCATAAAATTACGGAGCTTATTCAGTCCTTTTTCCTGTTTGTTCTCTCTCCAAGCGAGCTTGGTTACTTTTCTGAGGTATGGTAGCAATGTCAATGTCTCATCTACCTCGGATTGTACTTTGTGTTTCTTGTTTTCTAAAAATCGAGAGAAGTATTTTTTGAACAACGGAGCAACTATATAATACCACGCCAAGAGTATCCCGGCACTGCGTAAGAAAATATACAACCAGTTTCTCCATACCGCATCTCCATCCGTCATGAAGAAATAGTATGCTGCTATTAGAGCAAAAAAGATTCCGAAAATCACCCATTGTCTCCATCTACCACGTTTCTTTTTGGCCAGTCCTACTTCATCATCAAATTCTATAGCCTGTATCTGGTACTTCACATTACCTTGGTTTACCTCTAGGTATCTCACGATATCGTAGATGATGTATCCAACGACTATTCCGAGTAGGGCATACAACCATAAATAGATAGAAATAAGTGCTGTGGACGAAAAAACATTTCCTAAAAAACCCATTCGGTCTACCACGTATTCACTAAAAGAATCAATAGCCTCCCAAAGACTTTTTCCATATATGAGTGTTAGAACCAATAGTTTTTGTAGGGCAGACTCTACAAGTGTAATAATACCCAGCAACATGGCACTCCACTTGCTTAAACTCAGGTTGCTATAGATGAGTGCAGCCATTAATGCTTGAAAACTCACCGCTAAGTAGGATGTAGGAGGAGAATGTGGACTTACCGCTAACTTTATGATAAGCACTACGAGTAACGACCTAAAAATCGTCTTTCTTTTGTCTTCTGCGAAATACGCTATCAGACTGACCAGAACAATTGCAAAACCACCTACAAAAAAACCTGTAAATGGAGATTGTAATGCATGCAAAACACCACCAAGACCAGCTTCACTGAGAGCCCAAAGAGCGGTCAGACGTGATATTATTTTAGAATTTCTTTGCACTTTTCAAAGTTATGTATTTGCGATGCCTTTTTTCGTGTAGGAACACGCATTATATTATTGTAGGAACACGCCTCAGAGGCTTGTTCCTACAGAGGCGTGTTCCTAAACATTGTTTTATACCGAGAAACTCTCTCCGCATCCACAAGATCTACTTGCGTTTGGATTATTAAACTGAAAACCTTTTCCGTTTAGTCCGTCTGTAAAATCAAGCTCGGTACCACACAGGTACAAGAAACTTTTCATATCACACACCACTTTATATCCGTTGCTTTCAAAAATCTGATCGTTCTCTTGCTCCTCGTTATCAAAGTCCATTTTATAACTAAGACCCGAACAACCTCCACCCACTACAGACACACGTATAAAATACTCCCCATCTAACCCTTCGGTAGACATTATGGTATTTACTTGACTTGCTGCTCTTTCTGATACTGTTATCATATTATTTTGTAATACAATTGCCTATCCTCCAACTTTCGTTCAGGATGCCAATTTCGTTGTTAATAGTGTTTTTTATCGTCTTCTATTGGCTCTAGACCTTGCTTTACGCGGTAGTCATTGATAGCCATTTTGATAGCATCTTCTGCTAATACCGAACAGTGAATTTTCACTGGTGGTAAAGCTAGTTCTTCTACTATCTCCATATTATCTATTGCCATAGCATCATCTACACTCTTACCTTTCAGCCACTCCGTAGCTAGCGATGAAGAAGCGATAGCTGATCCACAACCGAACGTCTTAAACTTTGCATCTTTGATGACACCCGTTGCATCATCTACTTCTATTTGTAGACGCATTACGTCTCCACACTCTGGAGCTCCTACCAATCCAGTACCTACTGTTTTAGACTCTTTGTCTAGTGTACCTATGTTTCTTGGATTTTGGTAGTGATCGATTACTTTTTCTGAATATGCCATTTTCTTTCGTTTAATTAGTGATTAGTCAATAGTGACTCGTCTATTTTAATATTTTATTTAACCTCAGTACTAAAAAACTCAGTACTCAATACTATCTCTTAGTGCTCCGCCCACTCTATTGCTTTCAAGTCGATGCCATCTTTGAACATCTCCCATAGCGGACTCATATCTCTCAACTTATTTACTGCCGTCTTCACGTGGTCTATAGCAAAATCTATTTCCTCGTCCGTCGTAAATCTTCCCAAGCCAAAACGCAAAGATGAATGAGCCAACTCATCATCTAAACCTAAACTCTTCAGAACGTAACTCGGCTCTAAAGATGCACTCGTACAAGCACTACCACTACTTACAGCGATATCTTTGGTGCCCATCATTAGACCTTCTCCTTCTACGAATTTAAATGAAATATTGGCAACATGGGGAAGTCTATGCTCAGCATTACCATTCACATACGCTTCTTCCATTGTTAAAAGCTCTTTTTCCAATCTATCTCTCATAGCACTAAGACGTACCGCCTCGTCTGCCATTTCGTTTTGACAGATTTCACATGCTTTACCAAAACCTACGATACCTGGAACATTAAGCGTGCCACTTCTCATTCCTCTCTCGTGTCCGCCACCATCCATTTGACTAGTAACTTTCACTCTAGGGTTTTTACGTCTTACGTACAATGCACCAACTCCTTTAGGTCCGTACATTTTGTGAGCAGTAAAACTTAGTAAGTCTATACCATCTGCTAGTACATCTACAGGTATTTTACCTACAGCTTGCGTAGCATCTGTGTGAAATAGGATACCGTTTTTCTTAGCGATAGCCGATATTCCTTTAATGTCTTGTACTACACCTATCTCATTATTGCCATACATTATGGTGATAAGGATTGTCTTATCTGTGATAGCTGCTTCGAGGTCTGCAAGGTTAATTAGTCCATCCTCATTAGGAGAAAGGTAGGTAACCTCACCACCCATTTTTTCTACTTTCTTGCACGCATCTAACGTTGCTTTGTGCTCGGTAGTCACCGTAATCATATGATTACCTTGAGAACCATACATTTCATAAACTCCTTTAATGGCTAGGTTGTTCGCCTCTGTAGCTCCAGAAGTAAAGATAATCTCCTTACTCGTAGAACCGATTAATCTTCCAACTTGCTCACGTGCATAGTCTACCGCTTCTTCTGCAGACCAACCAAAGCTATGGTTTCTGCTTGCTGCGTTACCAAATTTTTCATTGAAAAAAGGCAACATTGATTCCAGTACTCTCGGGTCCATTGGAGTTGTACTGTTATTATCTAAGTATATTGGAAAATTCATTCTTGATCGCTTATGTTTATTTAGACTTAATCTAACTGCAAATATAACGGCTTACAGTCAATAAAGTTTGGACACTTCATTGGTTTTTTTGATAGGACGATAAGGGTCGTTTAATTATGATTTGGGAATGACCAAAGAACTATACAAAAAGGTCTTTCATCTTGTTCTGGTTAAACTATAAATAAATCAAAATGCTACCTTTACACGCTTATTTCAACATGCAAAAAAAACCGACACTACATACGCTTGCTGCCATACTTTGTCTAATGATAAGCACTTCTGCTTTCTCGCAAAACATAGACCACTGGGAATCTGCCATATACAATACCGACCAATGGAGCTATTTTGTAGGTTCTAGTGAGCCTTCTAGCCAATGGATACAGCCTAACTTTGATGCAAGTGCTTGGCTTGTAGACCAAGGGGGATTTGGGTATGACGATGGAGATGATAACACGACTATAGCCGCTACATCTTCGGTATACATTCGTAAGTCCTTCAACCTTATAGATACTGCAGTCATACAATATCTCATACTACAAGCAGACTATGACGATGCTTTTGTGGCGTACCTCAATGGAACAGAAATAGCCCGTAACAACATAGGTACGGTAGGTACACCTCCTGCATACGATGCACTGGCTACTACATTCAAAGAAGCTCAGTTGTATACCGGTAACCAGCCAGAATCATACGACTTTCGGGCAACTGACTTTCGTTCACTCATAAAACAAGGAAGCAATACGCTCGCCATACAGATTCACAACCAGAGCCTTACATCTTCAGACTTAAGCAGCAATTTCTTTTTAACCCTTGGAATCAGCGATAATTCTAACAACTACAGAAGTACGCCTTTATGGTTTCAAGCACCAAACCTTGGCAGCACCCTTCCCCTCTTTGTTATTACCACAGACGATAATGCAGAAATAGTAGATGAGCCAAAGGTGGATGGCAACTTAGGCATTATCAATAATGCCGGACTAAACAAACTAGGAGATCCATTCACTGGATATGACGGACGAATAGGCATAGAAATACGCGGAGCTTCTTCTCAGAGTTTTCCAAAAAACAACTTTGGGTTAGAAACTAGACTGGCCAACGGAGAAAACAACAATGTATCACTACTTGGGATGCCAGAAGAAAATGACTGGGTATTGCATGGTCCGTACTCAGATAAGTCATTGCTTCGTAACGTGCTGGCCTATCACCTAGGCACAGAAACAGGAGAATATACGCCACGAACACAACTCTGTGAGCTGTATATCAATGGCAACTACCGTGGAGTATATATGCTCACCGAAAAGATAAAACGCGATAAGAATCGCGTAGACATCGCCAATCTTAAAGAAGCAGATATCTCTGGAGAGGAACTCACTGGCGGTTACCTACTACAAATAGACCGCGATGACGAGTCTACAGAACTAGATGGCTGGAAATCGAATAGTTCACCACAAAAGTTTTATGCTTTTCACGATCCAGACCAAGACGAACTACAACCAGCACAGCGTGAGTATATCAAGACCTTTATCAGCTCTTTTGAGACCACAATGGCATCTGCCGACTATGACGAGGACTATACCAATTTTGTAGATCGTAGTTCTTGGATCAACTATTTTCTCGCTACCGAAATAGGGAAGCACATAGATGCCTACAAACTCAGTTTCTATATGCACAAAAAGAAGTCTAGTAATGGCGGTAAGCTGCACTTTGGGCCGCTGTGGGATTTTAATCTGGGTTTTGGCAATTTCGATTTTGTGTGCTCTCCCGATCCTCAAGGATGGACATATGAGTTCCAAGGTACGTGTGACAATTCGCATCCGTTTTGGGTAAAGAAAATGACCGATATACCTGAAGTATCTAATCTAATAAACTGCCGTTGGCAAGAGCTACGCGAAGGGGCATGGCATACCGATAGTTTAATGCAATTCTTAGACGATAGACTCACAGAAATGGGCGATGCTCCAGACCGCAACTTCCAGAGATGGCCTACACTCGGCACGTATGTATGGCCAAACAGCTACGTCGGAGACACATATGAAGATGAGGTGAATTTCCTAAAAACATGGCTCACACAACGCCTTGCTTGGATGGATGCCAATATGCTTGGCGATTGTAATTTAGTGAGCACCGAAAAAATCGAGGCTGAAACGAAAACGTTCTCCATATTCCCAAATCCTACTGCAGGTGTGATCTACCTAGAATCTTACTTGGCCAACAACCAAGGGAATGTGCTTCGCACGTTCAATAGCCTAGGAGCAGAAGTAGCGGCGTACCAAGCATCTCAAAACATAAATAAGATAGACATCTCCACCCTAGCTAAAGGTATCTATACCCTAAAACTCTATCACGAGAATACGGAGATTGGATATGAAAAACTGGTAGTGAGATAGACTACACCATCACTGTCTTACTGATATAATGCAACTCAACCACCCCAAACTCGTTCAACTTCTGCAGAAAGCATACTCTGCCGAGAAAGCAGCTTCTTTTGCGTACATCGGGCATGCCGCTTCGCTGAAAGATCCTGTGCAGATAGCTGCTATTAAACAAATAGAAGAGGATGAATGGGGACACCGTGCAGAAGTGCTAAAAATCATGCAGCAATACGCTATTCCCGTATGCAAGTGGCATGAATTTCAGTTTCATGTGATAGGGAAAATCATCGGTTTTAGCTGCCACGTCATCGGTAGATTTATGCCTTATTATTTTGCCGGAGGCCTAGAAAGCGGCAATGTATGCGAGTATTTTATGATGATGAAATATTTCAGAACCCTTGGTATCACAGAACACGATGAGATACTCTACGAGATGGGTATCAAAGAAAAAGAACACGAAGTCTTCTTTCTAAATGCTGTAAAAGACAACGGAGCTCTCCCATTTTTTGAAAAAATATTTGGCTGGGGCAAAATCAAACAGAAAAATGACGTAGACTTTGAAAACCTGAAACCCGTAGAGCGGTCGGGAGAATACTGCCATACTTCCGACAGATAGTCTCGGACCATCCGGATTCTATTGAGCAATATTATCTATTATTGCTGAATGGATTTTAAACCCGCTAATAACATTCAAGACCTTCAGTATTTTGGAGAGTTTGGAGGCGTAAACCCCTCTATTTCTGATTCATCTACCTACACCTTTTTGTCTGCAAAGACCATGTTTGACACTTTTGAAGGCAATGCCGATGGGTGCTACTTGTACTCCAGGCATTCTTCTCCTTCCAATCTATACTTGGGAGAAGCTCTAGCAGCTATGGAAGGCACAGAAACGGCAAATGTTACCGCTTCTGGAATGGGTGCTATTACCGGCGTTATCTTAGAACTGTGCAAAGCAAACGACCATATTGTATGCAGTAGAACAATCTATGGAGGCACGTATGCATTTCTAAAGAACTTTACACCCGGTTTTGGTATTGCTACTTCATTTGTAGATATCACCAACCTCGCACTCGTAGAAGCAGCTATCAATGAGCATACCAAAGTACTCTACTGCGAAAGCGTGAGTAACCCCTTGCTAGAAGTAGCAGATATAAAAGCACTATCCGCTTTGGCTAAAAAATACAACTTGAAGCTAGTGGTAGACAATACGTTCTCCCCACTATCCATTACTCCCAAAATACTGGGAGCCGACATAGTAATACACAGTCTTACTAAGTTTATCAATGGCTCAAGCGACACAGTAGGCGGTGTAGTTTGTGGTACGCAAGATTTCATAAATGCCTTGCGAGATGTAAACACAGGGGCCTGTATGCTTTTGGGTTCTACGATGGATAGCTTGCGAGCAGCGTCTGTTCTCAAAAACCTAAGAACACTTCATATACGCATACAGCAACACAGCAAAAACGCCATGTATTTGGCAGAAAAATTTGAAAGTCTCGGACTTAGAACCGTTTATCCCGGATTGCCGTCTCACCCCTCGCATGCTATTTTTAAGTCGATGCTGAACGATGAGTATGGATACGGCGGCATGCTTACCGTAGACGTAGGCAGTTTAGCTAAAGCAAATGAACTAATGGAAATGATGCAGAACAAGAACCTCGGCTACTTAGCCGTAAGTCTGGGTTTTTACAAAACACTTTTTAGTGCACCCGGAAGCTCTACATCCTCTGAGATACCAGAAGAAGAACAAAAAGAAATGGGTCTTAGCGATGGCTTAATCCGCTTCTCCATAGGCCTAGATGCAGATATAGAACGTACGCATACGGTCATGGTAGATTGCATGAGAGCCGTTGGGGTGCTGTAGATAAATGCGATATTAATTGGATATATAGTATCTAACTACATTTCTATTCCTTAAACTTGTACCAATGCAAAAGATAGAGCATATAGGTATAGCAGTAAAGGATATAGAAGAGAGCAACAAACTCTTTGCTAAGCTACTGAATACAGAACACTACAAAATGGAAGCCGTGGAGAGCGAAGGTGTTATTACCTCGTTCTTTCGAGTAGGAGATGTAAAAATCGAACTCCTACAAGCCACCAAAGAGAGTAGTGCTATTCATTCTTTTGTAGAAAAAAAAGGAGAAGGTGTGCACCATATTGCTTTTGCCGTGGAAGATGTAAATACAGAACTGAAGCGTTTGAAAGCCGAAGGTTTTGATGCTATACACCAAGAAGCCAAGGACGGTGCTGATGGCAAAGTCATTGCATTTTTGCACCCAAAATCTACCAATAGCGTATTAACCGAAATTTGTTCCAATAAAGATGCTACAAAATAAAAACGTACGACTCGTTCTTGCCATACTCGGAGTGCTATTCCTGAGCTACGTCCTCTGGAATGTAAGGTCTATCATATACTACTTTTTTGCTGCAGCCATCGTTGCCTTCATAGCAAGACCACTCATGCGTGTACTTGGCAAGGTCAAAATAAAAGGATGGTTTATCCCCAATTGGCTTAAATCTACGGTAGTACTTGCCCTTTTTGTTACGGTTATCGTGGGATTGTTCAGCATGGTGATACCCACCATAATAGAGCAAGCACACATTATTTCTAAGATAGATACTAAAAATGTAGTAGGCCGCTTACAGCCCCAGATAGAGTCCGTAAGTTCACTTATGGAGAAGGCCAACATAGACAAGGTAGAATTGCAAAGTATCGTACAAAAAGAAGTCTCCAAAATATTTAGTATGGGAGATATAGGCAAGTACGTTACTGGTTTCTTGAGTGGGATAACGGGATCGCTTATCGCTGCTTTTTCGATACTCTTCATCAGCTTCTTTCTACTAAAAGACGGTAGCATAGTAGACAATGTAGTGGGCAGTATAACGCCTGATAAATACTTGGACAAAATCCGAACGATTTTCAATGAAACCAAGGACTTGCTTACCCGCTATTTTGTGGGAGTTGTTATACAAATAAGCATTGTTATGGTGGTTATCACCGTGGGACTTACTATTTTGGATGTCAAAAATGCCCTACTCATCGGTGTTATTGCCGGCATCTTCAATATCATTCCTTACATAGGACCCATGATGGGTGCGTTGCTTGGTATTAGCCTCGCAGCTACCGGCCAACTAGAAGCCCATCCCGATCTCAGCATGACCACTTTTGTACTCTCTGCGATGATCCCTTTTGCTGTAGCTCAAGCATTGGACAACTTTGTACTACAACCGCTCATATTTAGCAAGAGTGTAAAAGCCCATCCGCTCGAAATATTCCTCGTAATACTCGCTGCAGGCTCACTTGCCGGTGTGTTGGGTATGATTGTGGCGGTACCTGCATACTCCTTCATACGCATAGTGGCCAAGGAGTTTTTTAATGGTTACAAAGTAGTGCAAGGGTTAACCAAAGATTTATAAACCTCAGAACAGGCAGTGGGTCTCATCCATTGCTATTGGCAGTAATTGCTCACTGAGAAATGAACAGTGTCTTACAACTACACACCAATTTATACCCTACATTTATCCATTGAGTTCTCTTCTTCTCGGTAGAAAGACTGAAGGGCACAATAAAACAGCTGCTGTGCACCCCACATAACTGCCCACCGTCAAGCAAGCAATGCTTTGTCAGATTACCGTAAAATTTAACTTTTTTCCTTCAAAAACAAGGGGCAGCAGTTGTAATTGTCTCCATTTACTTATAGTATTGGTCTTACACTAACCGAGAAGTCTCGTTTCGCACACGTTTTTTTTTAAAAACCCGGGGAATACCGTTTCGTACATAGTGAAACTAGACGCACATTTAGGTAGAATCATAAGAGAATGAAAAATAAAAAAATTGCAATCATTGGGTGTGGTAATTTAGGATTATCCATTTTAAACGGATTAATAGCAGAACAGACTGTTCCTGCTTCAAATATTATTGTTACCCGAAGAAATATCAATGTATTAGAGCACCTCAAGGAAACAGGAGTTAGGGTAAGTGATGACAATGTTATGGCGGTTAACGAATCCGAAATAATTATTATGGCTCTTAAACCATACAATATTTTAGAAGTATTAAAAGAGCTTAATTCTCTTTTTATTCCAGAGAAACACATCATTGTTTCCTTAGCAACAGGAGTTTCGTTAAAACAAATTCAACATATTGTGAGCACTCCAATTCCTGTATTCAGGGCAATGCCAAATACTGCTGCCGATGTTGGGATGTCTACGACGTGTATCTCTTCCAATTCAAATAACGATATGGCAACTGATGCTATAACGCATTGCTTTAACTC
>TARA_B110000902_G_scaffold194806_1_pt1 | contig 16157 bp, 10 predicted proteins | sample TARA_B110000902 | Tara Oceans TARA_B110000902 (sample SAMEA4398009) | marine metagenome | biome: Polar Biome; feature: [SRF] surface water layer (ENVO:00010504); material: water (ENVO:00002006), including particulate matter (ENVO:01000060) such as... | depth 5 m | reverse complement strand
AACTCCATTAGCACATCCACCATTGCTAACATTATTAACATTTACAGTTCTTGAAACTTGAGTTGCAGCATTTCCAGCAGCATCACTTACATTGTAATTTACAGTATAAATTCCTGCTGTATTTGTATCTACTGTTCCTGTAGTAATGATACTAGAAGTTAAATTTCCATCCACATTATCTGTTGCAGTAGCTCCTTGTTCCGTGTAAGTGTCACCAACATTTATGTTTATTGTTGCTGCTCCGTTTAAAGTTATAATTGGAGCAGTTCCATCACTTACAATTATAGTTCTAGAAACTTGAGTAGCTGTATTTCCCGCAGCATCACTTACATTGTAGTTTATAGTATAAGATCCTACAACATTAGTATCTACAGTTCCTGTTATCGTAACACTAGCAGTTAAGTCTCCATCTGCGTTATCAGATGCTGTTGCTCCTAATTCATTGTATGTATCACCAACATTTAAGTCAATTGTTGGTGCTCCATTTAAGGTAATTATTGGAGATGTTGTATCTGCTGCTGCATTTACAAGGTTCACATTATAATCTTCTGTTTCTCCATAATCAAATGAACCACATGAAGATGGTGTTGTATTGTATTGCATCACAACTCTCATTCTAGTTGTTCCAGTTATTACTGAAGTTGGAACGGTAAAACTACCACTAACGGGTGTTGTTTGTGAAGCGGCTTTTGTCCAAACTGTTTCACCACTATCATCAAAATCTCCATCTTTATTATAATCAATAAATACGGCATAACCTTCATTGTATAAAGTCCCTGTCCAAGTTGGTGTAATTGTAATTGTAGCAGAAGTTCCTTTAGTTAAATTTGTAGATTGAGATGTGTAATCTGCATAACCACTAGAGGAAGCGCCAGTTGTGTTATCAATACTTCCTAAATTTACATTACTAATATATTCATCAGCAACACTATTACCGTTAGAAGCACAGTAGTTTAATTGTATTTCTGTAGTGGTAAAATTTAATGAATTACTATAAGCAGATGTTGCACCATCTGAACATTTGCTTCTTACTTGAACTTCATAAGAAGTTTCTGAACTTAATCCTGTTAAAGAAACATTAGATGCAGAAACGGCAGAAGTTATCCATGCAGATGTTCCTGTTTGACGGTATCTTACATCGTAAGAAGCACTTGCTACAGCGTCCCAAGAAATTGATGCTGTTGAAGTATCTAAATTATTTACGATTACATTTGAAGGAACAGTAGCGTTACATATTACTGGAGTTCCTGTTAAGCCAGTAACAATTAAAGAGAAATTTTGACTTCCTCCAATTAAAGAACCTTTATTGGTTACAGTAACTGTGTAAGTTCCAGAAGCTCCAGAAATATCTACTCTTTCATAAGGGTCTACATTGTTGTCTTGTTTAGCATTTGTAACAGCTCCAGTTAATTCATAAGGTAGGTGCGATGTTACTCCTTGCGTTACTCTAATGTCTAAATCATTCACTAATACAGGAGTTGTTAAATTTACGGTCCCTGTGTTGGCTGTACCAGCCCTATCTGTCCAAGATATTGAAGCTAATAATGGATTAATTCCGTCAGAATCAACAGTAATTGAATATGTTTGACCTGAAGTAAGTGTTAATTCATCAACTTTAGATTCATTTCCTTTATTTGAAATAGCTTCAGCTGCTGCTTTAGAATTCATTAATCCCCATCCAAATATAGCATCTGGTCCAGAAAAACCTGCATCATCTGCAGTATGAAGCGCTAACCCTTTTAAGGTGGCTGCTTTCATAAATGAATTGTTAAGATTGTTGTAATGCTGCTGCAATAGTACTAAAGATCCAGCGATGTTTGGTGAAGCCATAGATGTTCCTGAAATAGAGTTATAGGCAGTATCACTGTTATCATAAGTAGAATACACAGAAACTCCGTTACCAGCAATATCTGGCTTAATACGAAAGTCATCTGTGGGTCCTTCACTACTAAAATTAGCAATAGTAGCACTTAATAAGTTTCCATTAGTATCGATATTTGCATCATTTGCAGCGGCAACAACCAAGTTATTTTTAGCTGTAGAATGTCCAGTTAATTTATCAAATCCATAACCTCCTGTTGGGTCTGTATTTGCTGTGTCATCATCACCATCATTCCCTGCGGCAACTACCATTAAATAATTTGGGGCATTGAACATGATATCATCCCAATCTCTAGAATCTTCAATATAACCTCCAAAATAGTATTGTGGCACTTGTACTTGTCCTAAAGCATTTCTAGTAGCATATCCATAAGAATGGTTAGAAACTAACATTCCGTTTGAAGCTGCACTCGTTGCTTCGGATAAATCACTATTCCAATCATATCCTATTACACTTGAGTGTGGCGCCATTCCTTTTGAATTGGCCACAACACCAGAAGCCATAATTGTTCCAGTAACGTGAGCAGAATGATAATTCAGAGATCCAGAATCTCCTGCAGAAAACCTATTATTTCCTCCTGCGCCATCATACTCTTGATGTGATGCTCTTGCGATACCACCATCCCAAACATGTGCTGTCATGTTTTGTCCTTCTAAGTTTAATCCTAGAGATCCTCCAGCATTTAAGTGATCTACTCTAGTAGATTTTGCTGCAGCTACATTAAATGTAGTATAATAGATAGGTTTACCATTCACTATTTTTTGTAATTCTAATAGACGACCATCTTGTGTCGTAAATTTAATTTCCCATCCTTTTTCTTTTGCAATTTTTATTGCATCTTGTTTTTGAGTAGAAGACTTTTCTTTGAAACTGTTTTTTAAAGAGGTAAGTTTTTTTTGGTCATAATTTTCTTTAATTTTATTTAATTCTTGTTTGCTTTGTGCTTGTAAGCTCAAAGAGAAAATAAAAAGCACTCCTAAAAGAAAGAGTTTTTTGAAGTTGTTTTTTTTCATGTGTTGGTAGGATTTTGATTGAATTAATAATTGATTATTTTGAATAAATAAAATATATAGTTACTATTTATAGTTAAAATATTATAAAATAGGTAACAAATTTATGGTATATTTAAAAATATCACAATCACTGAAAACAGTGTTTTTTTAGCATCCCTGAATTCAGGGATAGCGATTCTTAAATTTTAGAAATATAAATTTGTCTGTGGTTAGGTTTTGCGACACTAAAGAAAATAGTTTTCTGCTTTTTCTAGCATTTTAGATGGAGTGCTCTTTTTTTAAAATTTGCAACAGGCATTTTTAAAGGCTACTACTTTGTACAATCTCCTTTTTTTTAAATCTTTTTAATAATAGTATATTGCGACTTTAATTTTGATAAAAAAATATATGAAAATAATTGTACCAATGGCAGGTATTGGATCTCGTTTGAGACCGCATACTTTAACAGTTCCTAAACCTTTAACTGTAATTGCAGGAAAACCAATTGTACAGAGGTTAGTAGAAGATATTTCTTCTGTAATTGATGAGAAAATAGATGAAATTGCTTTTATAATTGGGCCTGCAAAAAAAGGATTTCCTGCGAATACAAAAGATAATTTATTACAAATAGCCAAAGAGTTAGGTGCTAAAGGTGCTGTATATGTGCAAGAAGAAGCTTTAGGAACTGCGCATGCACTTTTTTGTGCAAAAGATTCTTTAAGTGGACCTTGTGTTGTTGCGTATGCAGACACTTTGTTTAAAGCAGATTTTAAGCTAGATGCTAGTGCAGATGGCGCTATTTGGGTAAAACAAGTAGCAGACCCGAGTGCTTTTGGCGTGGTTAAGTTAGAAGATGGCTTTATAACTGATTTTGTAGAAAAACCAAAAGACTTTGTCTCAGATTTAGCGATTATAGGAATCTATTACTTTAAAGATGGAGATAAAGTAAGAGATGAAATTCAGTATTTAATTGATAACAATTTAAGAGAAAATAATGAGTATCAATTAACCAATGTTTTAGAGACTTTAAAAAGAGATGGTGCGAAATTTATTCCGGGAACTGTAGATACTTGGATGGATTGTGGAAAAAAAGATCCAACGGTAGATACAAATAAACAAGTGTTAGAGTTTGAGCATAACGCAGGAAATAATTTAGTTTCGAAAGACGTTGTATTAGAAAATTCAGAAATTATTCAACCTTGTTATATTGGTAAAAATGTAGTTTTGAAGAATACAAAAATAGGACCTTATGTATCTATTGGAGAAAACAGTATTGTGAAAGATTCAACCATTACAAATTCTTTAATACAGACAAATGTGGCGATTTCTAACGCGAAATTAGACAATGCTATGATCGGAAATCATGCTAAATATGACGGTAATTTCACATCCGTTAGTATTGGTGATTATACAGAATTAACTTAATTATTTTGAATATAAAAAAGAGTGCATTGAGTAAAAAGAGACCACTTTATTATTTTAAGGTGTCTCTTTTTTCTTTGCTTTTTTTTCTGATTTCTTTTAATAGTTTTACCCAGGATAGTATTCCTGAAGCGAAAGACTTTACCGAAGAAAACGAATTGAAATTTCAGAAATTTTTCTTTGAAGCCTTGTCTCAGAAATCTATTGGAAATTATCAAAAAGCAATCGAGAATTTAGAAAGTTGCAATCAAATAGTACCAAATGATAGGACCGTGTTTTTTGAGTTTTCAAAAAATTATTTAGCACTAAACAATACGCTTTTAGCAAAAGAATACATTCAGAGGGCCCTCGAAAAAGAGGTGGAAAATATCTGGATGCAAAAGCATCTAGTAGCAGTGTTTGTTAAAGAAAATAACTTTTTAGAAGCCATAAAAGTGCAACAAAAAATTGTTATTTTAAATTCAAATGAAAGCGGGTTTTTAGTAAGATTGTACCTGCAAAATAGTGATTATAAAAATGCTTTAATTTTAATGAATAGTTTAGAAAACGAGCATTTATTGTCATCAAAACTGAAAGAAATAAAGGATAGCTTGGAACAAAGAAAAACTACAATATTCAAGGGGAAAAGGGCTTCAGAAGATATTTTTAAGAAATTTGAAACAGATAAATCATATCCAGTATTAAAACAAATTTTAGAGGTTTCTAAAGACACACTAGATCAACTTATAAAATATAGTACAGAAGGTATTTTACTGTTTCCTGCGCAACCTTTTGTATATTTAATCAATGGAAAAGCATTAAATACCAAAAAAGAATATAAAATAGCTTTACAAATTTTAAAAAATGGACTCGATTTTGTTTTTGAAGATGCGATGGAAGTCAATTTTTACAAAGAAATTTCTATTTCATACACGGGTTTAGGAAATGAAGTAGCGGCTGAGAAATACAAAGAAAAGATTAAAAGATTAAAAGATTAGAATGCGATATATAAAATATTTAGTAGTGTTAATTGTTGTTTTTGCGTCCTGTAAAACAAAAAAATATGCAGTAGATGCGGATATAACTGCAAAAGAAATATCTGCAAAAAAAGTGGTTAGAAAGCATATTTCTACTAGCTTTAATAAAGAGACATTAGATGCAAAATTTAAAGTAAATTTTAGGAACACAAAATTTAAACAAAGTATTTCTTTGCAGTTAAAAATTAAAAAAGATGAAGTAATTTGGCTTAAAGGAACTAAGTTTATTAACGTTTTTAAAGCAAAAATAACACCACAAAAAGTACGTTTTTATTCTCCTTTAGAAAAAACCTATTTTGAAGGAGATTTTTCTATGTTAGAAAAATTATTAGGAACAGAAATTAACTTTCAGCAATTACAGAACTTGTTTTTAGGTCAAGCAATTTTAGACATTAAAGAGGAAAAGCAACAAGTAGAAATTATAAAGAATTCTTATGTTTTATCCCCAGAGATACAAGCACAATTATTCGATGCTTTTTTTGCGGTAAATCCTGCACATTTTAAATTGGATTATCAATCTATTGGGAATTCTTTAAAAAGGAAACAGTTAGACATAACATACCCTTCTTATAAGTTGATTGAAGATGAGGTTTTCCCACAAGAAATAAACATCAAAGCAGCACAAAACAAAAAATTTACAACAATAGATTTCATTTTAAATACTGTTGAATTTAATAAAGAGTTAAACACTTCTTTCACAATTCCTAAAGGATATAAACGCATAGATATATAGTGATAAAAACTCGATTTTACATAGCATTTTTGGTGGTACTTTTTACTTGTTTGTCTTCGTTTAGTCAAACAAAACGACAGTTAGAACAACAGCGTAAAAAATTAAATAAAGAGATTGCTCAAGTAAATAATTTGTTGTTTCAAGAACAAAAAAAAGAAAAGAATGTTCTTGAAGATTTAAAAGATCTAAATCAAAAAATAGATGTGAGGTTAAGGTTGATTGCAACTATTAAAGCAGAAGCAAAACTTTTAGCTACAGTAATCACAAAGAATAAGAGAGAAATTGCCAAATTAGAAAAAGAACTTTTGGTTTTAAAAGCAGATTATTCAAACATGATTTTTAAATCTTACAAGAGCAAATCTCAACAAAGTAGAATTATGTTTTTATTATCTTCTCAAAACTTTCATCAAGCTTATAAGCGGTTCGAATATATGAAACAGTATACCTCCTTTAGAAAAAGACAAGGGGAAGGAATTGGGTTTCAAACCGATTTAGTAAAAAAGATGAACGATTCTTTACTGCTTCAAAAACAAGTAAAAGACACCTTAATTCTTGCGGAAAAAGATCAAAATAAAAAAATTGAGCTAGATAAACAGTACAAGCAAAAATTGATTTCTACGATTAAAAATAAGGAAAGAAAGTATCGCAGAGAAATTCAGAATAAAATAAAAGCAGAAAGAAGTGTTGCTAGGAAAATAGACCAAATTATCCGTGATGAAATTGCAAAGGCAAATAGAATTGCAAATGCAAAACGCAAAGAGAAGCTCAAGGTTACCAAAAAGAACGAGTTTGTTCTAAGTCCAGAAGCAAAAGCATTGGCTGCAAAGTTTGAATTAAATAAAGGCAAATTACCTTGGCCCATAGAAGAAGGTTTGATAACGAGAAGGTTTGGAAAGCAGCCACATCCAACCTTTCCTGGAATTACAATTAATAGCACAGGTTTGCACATGGTAACCAAAAGAGGTAAAGGCGCAGCAGCTATTTTTGATGGAAAAATATTGAATATATTAGTTACTTCCGAAGGGAGAAAAAATGTTTTAATTCAACACGGAAATTACATTACTTCTTATAATAATTTAGAGAAACTCTACGTTAGAAAAGGAGATACAGTAAAGACAGGAGAGAAAATTGGTCAGATTTTTACAGATAAAGTTTCTGGAAAAACGACTTTAATTTTTGTTTTATATAAAAATACAACAAAGTTAAATCCGTCTTCTTGGATTTTAAAAAGGTAATTTATTTTACTTAGTGCTAGAGAAATATTTTATATTTTTTTGAACAATGCTAGAATTTAGCAATGTAATTAAGTCTTTTTTTGGCGTTCTTAAAGTGATAAAAACGCACCTATTTTTTTTGCAATGGTAATTGAATCTTCTATTTTTTGTAAGGTAGTTTAAGAACAGAATAATACCACTATCAAAAAACACAATTCTCCAAATAAAGGATATCACAATAATCACTAAAATATAAATAAGAAGCGTAATTATTTCAGCTTTTATTTAAACAAAGCCTTTAAAGCAGTAGCTTCATTTGGTTTTAATTTCCCTGCTAAAACTAGGCTCAATTGTTTACGTCTTAAAGCACCTTCAAAACGTTCTTTTTCCAGGTCTGTTTCAGGAATTATTTGCGGAATATGAACAGGTTTCCCTGTTTCATCTACAGCAACAAAAGTATAAATACCCTCATTTACTTTCGTTTTTTGACCAGATTGTCTGTCTTCAATCCAAACATCCACGTAAATTTCCATAGAAGAGTTAAATGCTCTAGAAACTTTTGCTTCTACGGTTACAACACTACCTACAGGAACAGATTTATTAAATGCAACATGGTTTACAGAAGCGGTAACCACAATCCTCCTAGAGTGTCTTCTGGCAGCAATACTACAAGCTCTATCCATTCTTGCCAATAATTCCCCACCAAAAAGATTGTCTAAATAATTAGTGTCTCCAGGTAAAACTAAATCTGTTAAAATGGTTAAAGATTCCTTAGGTGTTTTTGCTTCCATTAAAAAAGTAATTTTTTGCAAAGATAGGCAATCACTTTATTTAAAAGTGACGCAAAAAACATAAAGAAAAGTGAAATTATTTGATGGTTTTAACAAATAACCAAGCGTCTTCTGCAACGGTTCTTTTAATTTTATTCAAACTGTTAATAGCGTCGTTTCTATTGGCATAACTGTTAAAGGTAACTTGCGTTAATCCCCATTTGTTCATTCCAATAATTTTGGCATTAAAACCTTGAGAAATTAATTCTTTCACCTTCTTGTCCGCATTGGCTGTAAACTGAAAAGCGCCAGCAACAATGTGAAAGGGTTTTGAAATTTCTTTCACAACATTTAACTTTAAAGTTGGTAAGGGATTGGAAATAATAAATGTGGCAGATTGTATCTTTTTTTCGAGTTCTTTTTGCTGGTTTGCAAATACTTCTTTCTGCTGATTTTGTTGATAATTGTTATAACCTGCAAAACCTAATGTTAATAAAATTGCAGCAGTTGCAGCATATTTTATAAATGCAGGCACGCCTTTTTTACCGGTAGTTTCAGAAACAGGAATTAAAGGTTTCACTTTTGCTGCATATCTGTTTACAGAGGAAGATGCAACAGAAGACAATCCAAATGACGCTGTTAAAAAATTAATGTCTTTATTTGGCTCAAAAATAATTTGTTGTTTTTCGTTTAAAGAAATAGTACCTAAATTATCTAGTTGAATTTTGGTGTTTTGTAATTCCTTTTGCCATTTTTGTACTGCAATAGAAATAGTAGCACAAGCCTCCTCGAAGGATATTTCGGCCGTTGAAGCAATATAATTCGCTAACAAACCATCATTATGTTTAAGATGACTATTGAATGCAATCTGTTTGGTTGGCGGATAAAAGGTGTGTGAATCACTATTTAATTTTGCACCAATTTTATTGGTTACAAACCCTCCAAAACCAGGAATAATTACGCAATCGTATCTGTATAATAAATCGTTGATGTAGTTGGCTAATTTCATATAATCAAATATATAAATTTTGAGGTTTCGCAATAGAAAGTTTTATAAAAATTATTAACAAATTTTTTATATCTTGGATATCAAATTGTTATCTGTTGAAAGAAGAGGAATTACTTGCTGTTTTAAGATTGCAGAAATGCAAAGCTGTGGGCGATATTTTGGCAAAGAAACTCATTGTAAACGTGGGAGATATAACTCAAATTTTTAAAGAAAAAGCAGCACATTTATCAAAAATAAATGGCATTGGAAATCATGTTTTAAAACATCTTTTTGATTCAGAAAACGTCAAACTTGCACGACAAGAGTTAAAATATATACAAGAAAATAAAATTGCATATTCTTATTTTTTAGAAGATGATTATCCTACCAATTTACAACATTGTATAGACAGTCCTATTTTATTATTTAAAGACGGTAACATCGATTTTTCTAATAATAAAATTATTTCTGTTGTGGGTACTAGAAATATGAGTTCTTATGGGCGTGATTTTTGCAATAGACTAATAGAAGACTTAGCACAATACAATCCAATTATTGTGAGCGGTTTTGCTTATGGTGTAGATATTTGTGCACATAAAGCAGCTATAAAAAATAAGCTACAAACCATTGCTGTTTTGGCGCATGGTTTAGAGGAAATCTATCCTAAGGTTCACAAGAAATATATACACCAAGTAAATGAAAATGGTGGGTTTTTAACCGATTTCTGGCATGGAGATCCTCCATTAAGAGAAAATTTTTTAAAAAGAAATCGAATAGTTGCAGGTATTTCTAAAGCCACTATTATTATAGAATCTGCAGCAAAAGGAGGCTCTTTAGTAACTGCAGATATTGCCAATTCTTATGATAAAGATGTATTTGCCGTGCCCGGCAGAACAACAGATTTGTATAGCAAAGGGTGTAATAATCTGATTAAAAATAACCGAGCATTCCTCTTAAATTCTGCAGAAGAAATTGTAAAAATATTGAATTGGGATTTGAATGAGAAACCAAAAATTATTCAGAAACAGTTATTTTTAGAATTGAATGAAAACGAACAAAAAATTCATGATTTATTGCATGACAAAGGACCTCAATTATTAGATGTAATTTCTTTAGAATGTAACATACCCATGTATCAATTAGCATCTATTTTACTACAGATGGAATTAAAAGGCATCTCCAAACCTTTACCAGGAAAGATGTTCGAATTGTTGTAAATATTCTTATTTTTGAGCAAAATCAATACTGAAGATGGCCGTAGATAAAAAATTGATGTCCAAGAAAAAACCTACATTTCCTGTAAATGAAATGTTAGATGCATATTTAAAAAATTATAATAGAAATATAAAAATATCTCTTTATTATGATGACTTATTGCGTTTTCAAGGATCGGTTACCGTATATGATAAAAATGATGAAGATACCCTTTGGGTAAGAACGTATTACTCTCAATTTGATAGAGAAGAGATTGATAGAAGTTTAAAGAAAATTTATACAAGGCTGCATTCAGACGGTAACGATGACAATATTCCTTTTTTAAATGTGGACGCTATTGATTATTGTACGTTTGGAAATTCCAAACCTTTTAGAGTAAAAATTAGAAATATCTTAAATGATAATTTCACTTATTTCTATGTAAAAAAGGCTGACGCTTCCCGTATTTATGGTTTAGAGTTAGAGCATATTTTATCTCCTCATAACATGAATTTTTTAGTTTATAAGGATACTTTAATAGAAGAACATATTGCAGGAATTCCTGGAGACGATTTTATTAGAGATGTCTTGCCAGATTGCACAGAATTAGAAAAATCTCAAATAGCCAAAGAGTTTATAAAATTTAAAGAACGTTGTTTAGTGCGTTTGTTAGGAGATATGCGTTCCTATAATTATGTGATTACACCAACGCATGATTTTGACCAAATTATTTATAAAATTAGAGCCATCGATTTCGATCAGCAATCTTTTGAAGGAAACTTAAAAGTGTACAACTTGCAGTTTATGAAAGAGAACTTTAAGATGATAGAAATGGTGGGTAAAAAACTTCAAAACGATTCTATTCGACAATATAAAATAGAAGAACGCTCTTTTATGGCAAAGAGAATGATTACTGCACCAAGAAGAACCGCACGTCTTATAAAATGTATGAAAGCAGACACTATTTCTTTTCCAGAAAATGTAGAATTGCTAAAAAAACACCTTGTTAAATATGTAGGTGACGTAAAGTTTAAAGATTGCAAAAATATGGGCGAAATACTAGAAACCATTTTAGCCTTTGTAAAGCGTAATTACTTAGATATTAGTAATAAAGAGTTGTTCTAGCATAAAGTGTCTTTCTGTATTTAATTTTTTAGAAGCTATTTCCTGCTTTCGCTACTCGCTTTTTTTTCGTAAACTCAAAAAAGAGCTCAAACAGACCGTTCAATCAGGGCTATACTTATTTACTGGCTTTAGTAATTCCTGTAAAAGATTAGAAAATAAATTTATTTTTTACTTCTTATGCTTTCAATAACAGCGGTTAACAAGATTAAGCTTCCTCCAAAAAAAGTATTTATTGTCGGAATTTCTCGAAGAAAAAAGAAGGCTAAAATAATTCCAAAAATAGGCTGTAAACTACCAATAATACTAGCGGTAGATGCCGAAAAGAATTTTAAAGAATGTAGCATTAAACTATGTCCTACTGCTGTTGTTAAGAGTGCAAGTAAAAGTAAAAATGGAAACTGACTTTTTAAACCAGATACGTCCATGAAAAACAACGTTGGCAATAGTAAAACGGTAATTATTAGTGTTTGATAAAACATGAGTATTGTGCCATTGTAGTTGGCTACATGTTGTTTTAATATTAGAATTCTTATGGCATAACAAACTGCAGAAAAAACGCCAAAAAGAATTCCTTTTACGTCCGAACTTTCAATATTAAATTCTGGAGTTAAAATGTATAAACCTGTTAAAACTAGCAACCCAAAAAGAATATAAATAGGGTTGAATTTTACTTTTAAAAATAAAGGTTCTAACAACGCTATAAAGATCGGAAATGTATATAAAGACAAAACCCCTAAAGCGACATTAGACAGTTTTAAAGCATAAAAATAAGTAATCCAATGCGCCGCCATTAATACGCCACTTATAAAAAAAGGTTTGTAGTCTTTAGATGATTTTATTGTTAAATCTAATTTTTTATACCTACAATAAACATACAAAAACACCATCGCTAGCGCAGCTCTAAACCAAATAATAACCTCTGTAGGCATGGCAATATATTTTCCTAAAACACCAGAGGTACTTATAAAAAGCGACGCTAATAATAAACCAGATATATTTTTTATGTGTGCGTTTTCCATTATTTTTTTTTCTCATTTACCAACAAATTCAGCAATTTCAATTTTCGAAACTTTAATTGGCTTCCAATGAAAAAAGAATACAACTCTTTTTTAAGAGCAGTCATCGAATCTGGAATAGCTTGTTAAGCGCTACACAAAAAGAAAGCCAATAATAGCAAGCCAAATTAATTCCAAGTTTGTTCTCTTTTAGAAAAGCTTTTTTCTAAGGTATATGAAACAACTGCATGACCAAATATAGAGGCCACTTTATATTTTCTGTAAAATATTTAAAGCAGTATTTACAGTATCAATTCTTATAAAAGTAATTAATAAACGCAAACCATTTTTAGTTTCTTTTTCTTTCATTACACAGCTTTTACTATTTTGTTTTACGTATTCTAACATCCTAGCAAACGCCGCTGTTTGATAAAAATCACTTTGTTGATTCGCAACAAAGTATCCAAGCATTCTTTTTTGTTTTAAAATAATTTTATCTAAACCTAATTCTTTAGCCAACCATTTTATTCTTACAGAGTCTAATAAATCGCTCACCTCACTTGGTATTTCACCAAATCGATCCACGATTTCATCTTCAAAAATTTTGATTTCCTCCTCTTTTTCGAGTGTACCTAATTTGTTGTATAAGCTCAATCTTTCTGTAACTGAATTCACATAATCGTCTGGAAATAGAATTTCAAAATCAGTATCAATAGTTACTTCTTTTACAAACTCTTTTGGTTTTGTATGGTCTGTTGGATATAGGTCTTTAAACTCATTTTCTTTCAACTCTTCAATGGCTTCTTGTAATATTTTCTGATACGTGTCAAATCCAATATCATTTATAAAACCACTTTGCTCACCACCCAATAAATCTCCTGCACCACGAATTTCTAAGTCTTTCATGGCTATATTAATTCCACTTCCTAAATCAGAAAACAACACCAAAGCTTCGATACGTTTTCTAGCATCATCTGTCATTACATGATATGGAGGCGTTATAAAATAACAAAATGCTTTTTTGTTAGAGCGCCCAACTCTACCGCGCATTTGGTGCAAGTCTGAAAGTCCGAAATTATTCGCATTATTTATAAAAATAGTATTTGCATTTGGCACATCTAAGCCACTTTCTATAATGGTTGTAGAAACCAAAACATCAAATTCATTGTTCATAAAACTAAGCATCAATCCCTCTAGTTTTTTACCCTCCATTTGTCCATGACCAACGCCAATCTTCGCAGAGGGAACCAACCTTTGTAACAAGCCAGCAACTTCTTTTATGTTTTCTATCCTATTGTGAATAAAGAAAACTTGGCCGCCTCTAGAAATTTCATAAGAAATTGCGTCTCGAATTGTTTCCTCAGAAAAACGAATCACGTTGGTATCTATTGGATGCCTGTTTGGAGGTGCCGTTTTTATAACAGATAAATCTCTTGCAGCCATTAAACTAAATTGCAAAGTTCTAGGAATTGGAGTTGCTGTGAGTGTTAAAGTATCAACGTTTTCTTTTAAAGTTTTTAACTTGTCTTTTACTGCGACACCAAATTTTTGCTCTTCATCAATAATCAACAAGCCTAAGTCTTTAAATTTTATGCGCTGATTTGTAAGTTGATGTGTGCCAATAATAATATCTACAGATCCGTCATTTACCCCGTTAATGGCAATCGTTTTTTCTTTTGCAGTTCTAAACCTGTTCAGGTAATCAATCTTTAACGGAAAATCTTTTAAACGCTCTGTAAACGTCTTGTAATGTTGAAAGGCAAGAATGGTGGTTGGAACTAAAATTGCGACTTGTTTGCCATTGTCTACCGCTTTAAAAGCAGCTCTTATGGCAACTTCAGTTTTACCGAAACCAACATCCCCACAAACCAACCTGTCCATAGGTTGTTCTTTTTCCATATCCTTTTTTACATCTTGTGTAGACGTAAATTGATCTGGGGTGTCTTCATACATAAAGCTCCCTTCTAACTCGTGTTGAATGTGAGTATCGGGTCCAAAGGCAAATCCTTTCTGTAGCTTTCTTTTTGCGTATAGTTGAATTAAATTAAATGCAACATGTTTAACTCTAGCTTTGGTTTTTTGTTTGATCTTTTTCCAAGCGCCAGAGCCTAGTTTATATATTTTAGGTGCTTTTCCATCTTTTCCACTAAATTTAGAAATCTTATGAAGCGAATGAATACTTACATATAAAATGTCTCTTTCGCCATAAACTAGTTTAATAGCTTCTTGTTTTTTACCTTGGACATCAATTTTTTGTAAACCACCAAACCTTCCAATTCCATGATCCATGTGTGTTACATAATCTCCAATTTCAAGTTTATTTAATTCAAGAAGTGTAATTGCTTGTTTTTTTGCATATCCATTTTTCAATCGGAATTTGTGATATCGCTCAAAAATTTGATGATCTGTATAACAAACCAATCTATTATCTACGTCTACAAAACCTTGGTATAAAGGGAAAACAACAGTTTCATAATGTACTTCTTGTTCAGAATCATCAAAAATATCGTGAAAACGTTTTGCTTGTTGTTCGTTTGCACAGAAAATATAGTTTGTAAATCCGCCTTTATGATATTCAGTCAAATTATCAATTAATAAATTGAATTGCTTGTTAAATGAAGGTTGTGGAATTGTATTAAAGTTAATTTTTGAATCCACTTTATTCTGATTTCCAAAATCTACCAACGTAAAGTCTTGTAATTGACTTTGTATAAAAGCACCGTCACAAAACAATTCGATTGGTTTTGAGTGGTTTATTTCCTTAGATAAGTCAGTAAAAGCATTTTCTGCTTTCAGGAAAAGTTTGTCTAAGCTTCCAAATAGTAAGCTTGTGTTTTTAGTAAAGATTGCTGTTTTAGAGGGAATGTATTTTAAGAAGCTTTCTCTTTTTTCTTGTAATGTTTTATTTTCTACATTGGGTATGATAAAAATTTTATTTAGCTTCTCTTTAGAAAGTTGTGTTTCTACATCAAAAGATCGAATGCTATCTATTTCATCACCAAAAAATTCAATCCGATAAGGTTCATCATTGGAAAAAGAAAAAACATCTACAATTCCTCCTCGTACAGAGAAATCTCCCGGTTCTGTAACAAAATCTACGCGTTTAAATTTGTATTCAAACAGTAGTTCATTCACAAAGTCTAAAGATAAGTTTTCGCCAACAGTAACTTTAAGCGTGTTTTTATCTAGTTCTTTTTTAGTCACCACTTTTTCAAAAAGTGCCAAAGGATAGGTTACAATTACAGCAGGTTTTTTTCGAGAATTTATCCTATTTAAAACTTCAGAACGCAATAAAACGTTTGCATTGTCTGTTTCTTCAATTTGATAAGGTCTTCTGTATGAACCCGGGAAAAAAAGTACATTCTTATCACCTAAAAGTTGCTCTAAATCGTTTAAATAATAGGCCGCTTCTTCTTTATCATTAAAGATTAAAAGATACGGTTTATTTGCTTTTTTAAAAGTTTCTGAAATAACAAAAGACAACGAAGAGCCCACTAAATTCGATATTTGAAAATGGTTTTGTTCTTGTTGAAGCTGTGTAATTATCTGCGAAACATTTACAGATGTTTGATATTGATTTACAATTTGCTGTTTGTTCAACCTACTAAGTTTTATACAAATGTAAGCCGTATATTCATAAAAACCTGTTTTTATTTCTTTGGTTTTGTAATATACTAGATTATTATTATGACAAATACTATTTAGTTATTATATACACCATTAAGCTAGAAAATAAGGTAAATTATGGTTCTGTAATTTAAAGTGTCTTGTGTTATTATTTTGGCACGTCATTTTATTCCCTTAAATTTATTTTTTAAAAATCTCT
>TARA_B110000902_G_scaffold83360_1_pt1 | contig 16226 bp, 9 predicted proteins | sample TARA_B110000902 | Tara Oceans TARA_B110000902 (sample SAMEA4398009) | marine metagenome | biome: Polar Biome; feature: [SRF] surface water layer (ENVO:00010504); material: water (ENVO:00002006), including particulate matter (ENVO:01000060) such as... | depth 5 m | reverse complement strand
TCTGTAGTGCGAGCTACAGGATTTGCACGTATCTTGTCCTCTTCTTGCTTTACTTGGCTGAAAAGTGCTGTCATTGCCTTATTGGTAACATATGCATTTAGATCTGTCTTTACACTTTTGCCCATTACTCTGTTATAGGCGGTAGTTACTTTTTTCCACGGATCATTGATATTTACGTTCTCCAAAGACTTTGTGATTACCGGGGTAAACTTACTTCTTAGGTTTGCAGAAGTTGCACGCTGCAAGTATGCAGTACCTGCTCCTTCTCCTCCAGTTACAATTCCTATGGCATCACTAATACTCATCGATTTAATAGCGTTAATAAAGATTGGCTTTGCTTCTGCCATTGCATTTTCTGCACCGGCATTCATAGCAACTTCAACTTTTCCCAAGTATGGGCCAGCCAGTGCATTGGTGATAGGATTAGCTCTTATCTTAGTTACGGCATCTTGCACCTCAGCAGGCATTAGTATTTTGTACGCTGCATTTTTTAGGAAACCATCTTTCTTTCCTAAGAACGATGTGCCGGTAAGTACTCCCTTTTCTAAAGCTTGCTTCAAACCAGAAGCGGCTTCGTTTTGCGATATGCCTGGTATACCAGTGCCTCCGGTAGAAGCAAGAACATCTAATATCTCGTCACACGATGACATAGAGAATAGTACTAGGGCGGATAGAATAAGTTTTTTCATTTTTCTGTATTGTTGGTTGTTAATGTTATTTGTTCTTGTTCTCCAATAATAATGCCAAAACCCTATGGGAGAAGAAAACTGTTATAAATCACATCCATAATGTTGGTTCTTACCCCCATACGTATCAGTTTTCGATTGTCTTGCGTAGGGTACACTCTGTTACTCAAAAATACGTAAACCAAGTCATAGTCTGGATCTGCCCATATCATTGTACCTGTGAAACCGGTGTGTCCAAAACAATTTGCCGAGGCTAAATCAGATGCGGGGTTCCCTTTTTTTCTATTCATCTCAGGCTTATCCCATCCTATACCTCTACGCGAATCACGTGCTTGTTTTGCGGTGAATTTAGAAATAGTCTCTGGTTTCAGGTATTGAATATTGTTATACGTACCGCCATTGAGTAACATCTGCATAAGTACTGCAAGAGATTCCGCATTGCCGAATAGTCCAGCATGACCACTTACACCACCTAGCATGGCCGCCCCTGGGTCGTGCACCATACCGTGTACCAATCCTTGACGCATATCTGGACTCAACGAAGTAGGTACTATTTCTGCTTTATCAAATTTGTCTAATGGTAAAAAAGTGAGTCTACTAATCCCCATTGGCTTGAAATATGCCGCATCTACGTAATCTTGAAAATCTGTTCCAGTTACACGTTCTATGAGTTCCTTCATAAGAATCATGCCCAAGTCGCTGTACTTGTATTTGTTTACTGTACCTACTTCAGAGTCATAAATTTGTTGCATAATTCGTTCTTTATAGGTGCCGAGCATATACAAACCGTTACCAACAAAAACAGTATGCAATTCTGTAGGCACTTTGGAGTACACCGAGTCGTATATATTGATATCATTTGTAGTTTCAGCATAAAACGGTATCCAATCTTTCAATCCTGCTTTGTGTTCTAGCACCATTTTAATAGTCATATGTAACTTATTGGTAGTGGCTAACTCCGGTAAGTATTTGACCATTTTATCATCCAAAGATAGCTGACCTTCTTCTTCTAGTTTCATAAGCGTAACCGTAGTAGCAGCTACTTTGGTTAGGCTAGCTAGGTCATATAAATCTGAGTTTTGTACATTCTGTTTACTATTAAAGGTGTGCTTACCAAAACTCTTGTTGTACACTATTCTTCCGCCTTTGGCAACAAGTACTTGGCAGCCAGGAGTTGCACCGCTATTCACTGCTCCTTGAGCTATTTTATCTATTTTACTAAGTCGACTACTACTCATACCCACTTCCTCTGGTATACTAGATTCTAATTCCCTTATTGGCACTGTGGTTACACCCATTTTAGCGATATATTCAGTACCAACGGTGACTGGCAGTGTTCCATTGATGCCTATAACACCAAATACCGCTTGTGCTGCTTTTATTTGATGTGCTTCTTGATCCTCGTATGCTAACAATACGCTATTCTGAATTGTAAATTTCTTGAGGTTATACGGATTACCAAAATTGACAAGCAAGGTGTTGTTCATCGCTCCTATTTCAGAAATGAAATTTGCTGATGTGGCAGTAACCCCAAAGTTTGGTGGATACTTACTGGTTTTATGCAGGGATACTATGATCAAGTCATAATTCGCCATTTGACTTTTGAGATTAGAAAATTGAATAGCAGATGCGTTTTTACTAATGCTTGTGCTCTGTACATTTCCCATGGACATCAGCTCTTGCTGAAACCTGGTTTTGCTCCCATCACCTATGGCGATAGACAGAATTTTTTGGTTGTTTTTTGGATCGATTGGAACTAGGCTGTTATCATCTTTGGCTAAGCACATCGTCTGTTCTACCAACTTATAGTTTACGTGTTTTGCCCCAGTATTGTTCAAGTCTTCTTCTATTCCATATTCGTTTATTGGCTCAAACTCGTGTAAACCCATAGCGTGTTTGTAGTTCAGTACTTTCAATACCTTATTCCATACATAGTCTTCGCTAAGTCTGCCATCCGCCATGGCTTTCTTCATTAAGCTAATAGCTTTAGGAATATCGCCGGGAGAAAGTAAAATGTCGTTTCCTGCCATCAATGCTTTTAACTCGAGCTCACCATCTGTATGATATTTGGCAACACCTTGCATATTGAGTGCATCAGTAAATGAAAGACCTGTAAAGCCCATTTCTCTTCTTAGTATACCGTTAATAGCCTTGTCTGAAATACTCACGGCTATGTTTTTCCTTGCGTCTATAGCAGGAATGTATAAGTGTGCTGTCATCACCGACATAACACCCTTACGGGTAAGGTATTCGAAAGGTTTAAACTCCACCTCACGCAAGCGTTCCATACTATGGTTTATCACCGGCAAATCTTTGTGCGAGTCTACGTCAGTATCTCCGTGACCGGGAAAATGCTTTGCACAGGCAATAATACCCGCATCTTGCATACCACTGGCATATGCCCATCCCTTAGTAGATACGTTATCTGGGTCTTCACCAAAAGAGCGGTAATTTATTACAGGATTATTGGGGTTGTTGTTGACATCAATAACTGGAGCAAAATTGACATGAACGCCTATACGTTTGCACTGGCGACCTATCTCTTTTCCCATGTCATAAATTATTTTTTCATTTTGAATACTCCCCAAACCCAGTTGATATGGGTATGAAATAGTATTGGACAAACGCATGGCAAGACCCCACTCACCGTCTATCGCTACGAGCATTTTGGTATTGCTCATTTCCTGAAATTTATTGGTAAGTTTTACTTGTTCTGTTGGGTTCCCTTTGAAAAATATAACCCCACCAACCTTGTGTTCTTTGATTGTACGTTCCACGTTAGCAAGGTGTTTGGGACCGTATGTAGGTCGTACCTCAATCATAAATAATTGAGCCAAACGATCGTCGACACTCAATGAATCAAACGTGGTCTCCGCCCACGTACCACTGTGCGTATGATTATTGCTGCTAGGGGGAGCAAATAAGTTTGACGTAGTAAGTAGTAAAACTACTATAACTGTATTTCTTAGCATTTTTATTAATCTCATCCCAAATTCTGTACCTAGCTACAAAAGAGACTATAAATGCCTGCATATCAAGAAGTATGAGGTACTTACTTATAAACGTAAGTGTTTGCAAATTAGTACGGCTTACAAAGCCAACTTAGGACTTCCTAATTTTCGTAGGAACACAACATGAGAAACAAGTGCTTCTCTAAAAGTGGTAAACTCTTGGTAGTTGATACCGTGCTTGCTCGCTGTTTCTTTCACTATATCATATAGCTTTGGGTAATGAGCGTGTGATATGTTGGGGAATAAGTGATGTATCACTTGGTAGTTTAACCCTCCACAGTACCATGTTAATGCTTTGTTTTTCACTGCAAAATCAAAGGTATTGTGTATTTGGTGTACCGTCCATTCATCTTCCGAAGTACCGTTAAATTTATCATGGTTAGATAGATCAAACTTGTCCACTACGTGTGCAAGTGAGAATATCACTGCGAGCACCCATCCTGCTACAAACTCTACGACAAAAAATCCGATCAACACTTGCCAAAAAGCAACGTCTAAGAAAATCATAGGTAGCACTAGCATATAGGTAACAAAAATGACCTTGAAGAATACCATCTCGGTATATTCTTTGACAATCTGTATCCCCTGTGCTTTGTTCAGACCTTTTCTTCTGTACTCTTTGTACTTTGTGAAATCAGCAAAAAACCAACCCAGTGTTAAGAAGCCATAAAAAAATGCCCAGTATACGTGCTGAAACTTATGGATTTTGTTTCGTGGAGCGTCTTTGGTAAAACGGAACAAACCTTTTCCGTGTACATCCTCATCATGCTCGTAGATGTTTGTGTAGGTATGGTGAAGTCTATTGTGCTGGTTTATCCAGTTGCTAGAGCTCACACCAAGTATATCTGCGGTATGCCCAAATATTTTGTTGACTGTTTTGTTTTTTGAGAACGAACCATGATTTGCATCATGCATTAGTCCCATGCCAATTCCAGCCTTGGCAAGACCCATCGCTCCACACAAAATCAGTAAAGTCCATACAGACATTCCTGAAAGCATAATAGCGGCATAGGATCCAAAGAAACTAACAAGCAAAATAACTGCTTTCACCTTGAGAGAAGGTGTTGCAAATTTGGAGATTTTTGATTCTCTGAAATACTTCTCTACGTTAGTTCTTAGTTCGCGACTGAAATCAGAAGCTGACTTGAATTTCGGTAATGCTATGTTTGACATAAGGTGCAAAGGTATATTAATTTAAAAAATGAAATTTTTGTGGACGCAACGCTGCGTTCCATCTAAAACCAACTAAACGGCTTTTTGCTTTGGGAAATGTTTCTAGCGGTGAGAAAGTAGCTTTTGGTTTATTCTTAAACACAATGCTACGTATACGATTTACGGTATCAATGTTTATTGTCATCCGTCCGCATATGACGTCATTGACACCACTATACTGTGTGCTATCCTCGCGGGCATAATAGACGCTTTGACCATTCCCATCCACCTCTACTTTATCAATACTCCCTTTAATAAAGAACGCTTCCAAATATTTTCCTTTTATTTGATTGTAAAGGCCGTTCGGGTCTTTTTCTACCACAAACCCATTTTTGTAGGCTTCGAGCCTTTCGAGCCCATCGAGGTTACGAAAAACAATGATGGTATCTCCCGTTATTTGATTGCTATCCGTCCATAAGATTGGGTTGGTATAAAACCCGATGGTACTATCCGTAAAATTGTAGACCATAGAATCAGAAATAGCTTGCAAATCACTCTTGTAAGCACGTACTGCTCTAAACGCGTGAAGTACTCTTTTCTGACCCAAAGATGTATCTGCTTGATCAATGAAAGTATCTGCTTTGAGGTAAAAAGAGTCGCCGTCCATGTTTTTGATCGCCATTGGCTCACCCGTAATGAGTGTTGTCTTATTCCGCCGATCATACTTCCCATATTGTCCGGTTATCGTGATTTCCTCCAATGTATCTATCAACTTTATGTTGCCAAAGGCTTCGCCAAGTCCACTATTTCTGAAATACATCATACTATCTGCTATTAGCTTATTGTCCGTGCCTTCTATGTATGCTCCTTGGCTGAACTGCGATGTGTTGGTCTGGGTGTTGTACCATCCGTATTGACAATAAATCACATTTTCCTCACTGCGTATGTAGGTAGGGCCTAAGAAGGTGGCTAATTTGGTGATGGTATTGTACTTTAATGTGTCACTATCCATTGTGTACTCAGGATTGGTAAGTCGCACAGAATCTTTGAAAAACAAGTTCTTGCTTCTGGAGTAATACGTACCACGTCTACTGTAGAGTTTATCTTCCCCATTCACTGTTGTACCGCCGGTAGTATAGTAACCTATCTTTTCTACCATGTCGTAGTTCAATTGGTCCGTTGTAAGTATCATTTTGCCATCCGTAAACCTCACATCTTCGCTTACTTTAGCTAGCCGTGTATCTCCATCATACTCCAAGTAATTGCCCCGCAAGTCAACGGTGTCTCTTTGGCGAATGTGGATCTTGCCAAAAGCCTCTATCTTGTTTACTTCTTCGTAGAAATATGCACTATCACAATCCATTAGCATGGAACCCTGCTTGAATTGCACATTGCCCTTACATATTTGGTACAGGCCTCTATCTTGGTTGTAAACCAACTCGTCTGTACGGAGTATTTCTATCTTGGTTTGCTTGCTCACAGGTGCTTGTGCCTGTGTCAACAGACCAAAAAGTAGAAAAACGTATGTAAATGCAGCTTTGAGCATGTATGAAGGTCGCAAAATTAACTTTATGTTTGTTACTTTATTGATTACAAACATCGTGCTCCAAACCGTAAAATCATTCATAGCAAAACACCAACTACTTGATAAACTTGACCAAATAGGTCTTGCTATAAGTGGCGGCAAGGATTCGGTATGTATGGCCTATCTGCTGGAAGAGATGCAACTGCCCTTTGTTATGGTACACGTCAACTTTGGGCTACGTGGTACAGAAAGTGATGCAGACGCTCTTTTTGTACATACCCTTGGCACGCAACTCCGCTACTGCACAGCAGTGTATACCAAAGAAGTAGACACGGATGCATACGCTAAGGACAACAAAATCAATACACAGCTCGCTGCTCGAGAGATTCGATATGCTTATTTTGAAAAACTAAAAGGTGAAGGCAAAATCACCAAACTAATAACGGCACATCACCAAAGCGATATGGTAGAAACTTTTTTTATCAATCTAAATCGCCAATCGGGCATCAATGGTCTAAAGAGCATCCCCGTAAAACGCGACTACATCATACGACCACTACTAGCTGTAACTGGTCAGCAGGTAAAAGATTACCTGAAACAAAACAACATAGCACACCGAGAAGATAGCTCCAACGCAAGTGATAAATATGCCAGAAACCAATGGCGAAATGTACTACTACCTAATGTAGTGGAACACCTACCCAATTTTGAGCAAAATACGGTAAGCAGCATACATATACTACAACAAGAAAGCGAAGCTCTTACTTGGCTAATACAAGAAAAAAATGCTGCTCTTGTGATACAAGAAGAGAGCACACTAACCATTGATCGTGACCTTCTTACAACTTACCCACAAGGAGCTGTGTTTTTGTATCGTATTTTGGACAATTCTGGATTTAACTACTCGCAGTGCGAGCAAATACTAGAAAACAGCACATCTACGGGTGCTCTTTTTTACAGTAGCACACACCAACTATTAATAGACCGCAAAACGTTCCTAGTGCAAAAGCGTGAGGCACAAGATTTTTCGTCTGTAGCGATTGCCTCCGCTGGCAGTTTCGCACTTGGCAAGCATACGCTTGATATAAAGGAAACCACAGAACTGATTTTTTCTAACGATACTAATGAAGAAACAGTGAGCATCTTGCCGGAGCTATTCCCATTGTCACTTCGCTATTGGCAAGAAGGAGATCGTATACAGCCGCTCGGTATGAAAGGCAGCAAGCTGCTAAGCGACTTTTTTATAGACCAAAAGATAAACGTACTAGACAAGCACCAAACCCCATTGCTCTGCAAAGGTGACGAGGTGCTCTGGGTATGTGGTGTGCGTATGAGCGAGAAGTTAAAGGCTAAAAAAGGAACGATAATGTATAAACTAACGATGAAATGAAGCACCTGTTTACTTTGAGCTTTTTACTGGTTTGTATAGTAAGTGCAGCACAGACCAAAGAAGAGCTCATATACCCGGTAGTGCCTATTGCAGATGAATGTCACTTTCTATTTAACGATACTACAAGTGTACGTACCATATCCAAACAAGATTTTTTAGAGCTAAAACAACTGTGGACCACCAATGATACATGTGTTGGAATGGTAGACGACACCCTTCGGATTAAATATTTTGGTATATCATTTCGAAGCCTGTCTAGCAAAGGAAACAGTGTTTTTTACGTAGATGATGGAAAGCTTAACAGCGAATACCAATCTGCCATGGTATATTCCAGAAAGAATCTTGCTGCATATACCCGCGTGGATATTGCTGAAATGCAGTACGAAAAGAATGGTGCGATGTACCAAATAGCTCCCGTTACTTTTTATATAGACTCTATCATTCGTGCACAAGAGGATAGTTGTTGGTACTTGTTTCCTATAGCCGCGTCAAGTTTTGATTCACAAATCGCCTATCAAAACACACTATCTAACGATCGGCTAAGCACATTAATAAAAGACTCTATGGGTGTAAATACTTGTTTGAATCAGTGTGAATGGCCTGACGCATCGGTACAAGTAGAGATAGTGATAAGTAAAAGCAACCAAGAAATAACCTACGGCAGTAATCTGCCTCAGTTTGAAAGGTACTACTTGCATCCAGATAGTACTAACCACCGAGCTCTAGACGCTATAGCACTTCTACAAGAGGGAGACATGGTGATTTTCTATCAGACTCTTTATCAGAAAAATAGCACATTCTACAAAACACGCTCTTATTATTTTTACATAGAGTCAGAATTTCCATGTGCAAAAACCAAACGCATAGATACTATGACCAACTCTAGTATGACTCAGCTGGTACAGTACCTAAGGAGCATAGATACGTATGAAAAAATATGTTTTGAAAATGCAAAAGGGAAATCTGTTCCCTTTGTTGTATTGTACAGCAATACAACTGGGATGACCATCTACAAGCCACAATACAAAGGCTACCTAGACCAAGCCACGTGGGTCGGCATAAAAGCACTAAAAAAAGGAGACAAACTCATCGTGAAAAATGTACCTGCCATAGACACGTCAGCACTACAAGCACTGCCCACTCCGTTTGTGATTATTGTGCCGTAGTAATTTTAGATGTCAATAGTCCCTGGGCTATTACTCCATCTTTACTTGAACAAAAAAGGCCAACCAAAATGGTTGACCTTTATAAATAATTTATGTAGAACCGTTTTATCCGTTCATACTCACTAAGAACTCATCGTTATTCTTCGTTCCTTTCATGTAGTTTAGCATAGTATTCATCGCCTCTTCTGGATTCATATCTGCCAAGTGATTTCGCATAATCCACATTTTCTGAAGCACCATTTTATCCAATAGTAAGTCTTCTCTACGTGTACTACTCGAGATGATATCAATCGCAGGATATACTCGCTTGTTCGACAATTTTCTATCCAACTGTAGCTCCATATTACCCGTTCCTTTAAATTCTTCAAAGATTACTTCATCCATCTTAGATCCTGTCTCTGTAAGAGCAGTAGCTATAATAGTAAGTGATCCGCCGTTTTCAATATTACGAGCCGCACCAAAGAAACGCTTAGGTTTCTGTAGAGCATTGGCATCTACACCACCACTTAGTATCTTACCACTAGCTGGCTGTACCGTATTGTATGCTCTTGCAAGACGTGTGATTGAGTCTAGCAATATCACCACATCATGACCGCACTCTGTAAGTCTTTTCGCTTTCTCCAGTACAATATTAGCTAGCTTCACATGTTTGTCTGCTGGCTCATCAAAGGTAGAAGCTACTACCTCTGCTTTTACATTTCTAGCCATATCTGTAACCTCCTCTGGACGTTCATCTATTAGCAAGATTATCATATACACCTCTGGGTGATTTTCAGATATTGCGTTTGCTATATCCTTCAATAGTATTGTTTTACCCGTCTTAGGCTGTGCTACTATAAGTCCACGCTGGCCTTTACCTATTGGTGAGATGATATCCATAATACGTGTACTATAGTTATCGCTCTTGTACTCTAGATTGAATTTCTCATCTGGGAAAAGTGGTGTAAGGTGATGGAATGCTACTCTATCTTTCACAAACTCTACCGTTCTACCGTTGATACCCAATATATTGATAAGAGCAAAATACTTCTCGCCTTCCTTAGGTGGTCGAATATTTCCTTTTACTGTATCACCTGTTTTTAGTCCATTTTGGCGGATTTGATTTGGTGCTATATATACATCGTCTGGTGATGGTTGGTAGTTATAATCTGCAGACCTTAGGAAACCGTATCCGTCAGATATTACCTCAAGCACCCCTTGTGTAGTAACTACACCTTCTAGCTCTAAGTAGTTTATTAGCTTCTCTTCGGCTTCGCGTTTTGCACGCTTTGCTTCATCCGCTTTTTTGCGTTCTGCATCTCGTTCAGCTCTTTCCTTATCTCTTGCTTCTTTCTCCTCTGGAGAAAGTTGCTTATGATTTGGGTTGTTAGCGTTTGCCTTTTGGTTGTTTGGGTTGCGGTTTTGTTTCTCGCTTCCGTCTTCCTTGTTTTCCCTGTTGTTCGGCTTGTTAGATACGCGATCTTCTCTCGGTACACGCTCATTTTGGCGTGGTTGAGATTTGCTTGGTTCACGCTCTTTTCTATCATCTACCTGCTTATCATCGGCAGAGTCTTTCGTGTATTCCCGCTTTTCTTCTCTTGGTTTTCTATCGCGAGTGTTCTTAGCTGGAGCTTCTTTATCGGTGGTATCTGTGGGTTGTTTATCCGCAGGCTTGTCCTCGGCGTCCTTTTCTTCTCTAGGCTTTCTAGTAGGAGCTGCTTTTTTGGGTCTTGGAGCTTTCGCTTCTGGTTTTCCCGTAGGCTTGTCGTTTGAGGTAGGCTTTACACCTTTGAATTTTTCAGGGTTTACGGCCTGAAAGTCAAGTATTTTGTAGGCTAGATCTTGCTTTTTTAGTCCTTTGTGTGGAACGCCGTGTTCATCGGCAATCTTACGTAACTCAGGAAGGAGCATCTCTCCTAGTGAAAGAATATCGTACATGTATTTATAAAGAATTAATGTTTTAACTGTATTCTAGAAAAAAATTTCTGGAGAATTGCCTGAAAGGCTTTGCAAGTATACAATAATATTTTATAAAGAAAAGCAGCACATTACCATAGACCCCGTTTATGTCATAAAAATGATACTGTTCGCTTTATATCCTAACCTTCAACCACGACTCTATACTATGCTAATAGAATATACATCAATTGTGTAATAATTAGCTGTATAACCAATGCGATAGGCAAAATGAGTGCGTAGCCCATTTGTGGGATTTTGCTCCCTGATCTTTCATTCGCAAATTCAAAAACGGCAGGCTGATTGGAAACCATACCCATCAACAGTGAAAACGGGATTTTGGCAATTTTATACCCAATCGATATGATAATAAGTGAGGATGAGATGCTTAGTAGAATGGCTGCAGCCACTAGTTTTATACTTTCTACACTCAAACTTTGTATAAAAAGCACTCCATTATTGACGCCTATATACGCCAACAAAAACATAAGTCCAAGCTGTTGTATTACCACAGATGTACTATAAGGTAGCGTCCATAGTATAGGACCAGTACGTTTGAGTGCCCCAAGTATAAGTCCCATAACCAATGGACCACCTGCAAAACCAAGGTGTATATTCACTCCACTCCAAATTGGTATATCCACCGTGCCCAATAGTAATCCCAGTACCAAGCCAAATCCGAACGACACTAGATTTAGCTGACTACTTTGATGGTAACTGTCTCCAAAATATGCAGACAACTCTTTTAGCTCATTTCTTGCTGCGACTACGCGTACTCTGTCGCCTAACTCTAAGACGGTGTCGCCATGAGCTAACATATCATTGTCTCCGCGTCGTATACGGGTAATGAGGGCATTGTATTTCTTGGGCAAATCCAACGACGCTAGTGTACGGCCAGCCAACTTTGGATTGGATACGAATATTCTACGTGAGTCAAACTCTTCCTGATTGTAAAATACACTCTTGGGTATTTTTTGACCTAGTTCTTTGATGGCTTCTTCAACGTCTTCTTCTGAACCTAAGAGCATTACTTTATCTCCAAGAGAAAACGTGGTATCCCAATTCACCAGGCTCAACTTCCCCTCTTGCCATACTCTCCCAAATTTAAGGTTCCACTCCCTACCATATAAAAAATCTCTAACAGGAATATTAGTGGCAGCGTCTTGTGTGATTTCTAAAGCTACACTTGTCAAGTTATTGTCTAATGGAAACTGTGAACGCAGTTTTTTGTATTCTTCTTTGAAATCTATCTTAAGCAATCGCTGCATGATGATAATGCCCAGCATGCTTCCTATAATACCTATAGGGTAAGCTAAGGTGTATGCTACGACAAGATTGCTCATTTCTTGTGTCGTATTTTCTGTGCTTTGTAAGTACTCTAGCACTGCTGCAAATGCAGGTGTGTTATTACTCGTACCCGCATATATGCCTGTGAGTGAGGCCACATCAAAACCAAAAACACTCCAAAGCGACACTGCAAGTAGTGCAATTAGTATAATGGTAGACAAAGCAAACAGAATATCTCTCATCCCATTTTTTTTGTACGATTGAAAAAAGATAGGTCCAGAATTGAGCCCTACGGAATACAAAAAAATTGAAATGCCGAGTATCAGTATGATTTCTGACACCTTAAAGTCTGCATTTAAACTGCCAAAAAGAATACCTACAAACAAGACCATAGACATCCCCAGCGACTTGCCACGAAACTTGATACTACCAATTAACACCCCTACGGATATTACCATGAAAAGTAAGAGTACTTCGTTGTTTTCTATGAGTTGAGCCAAAGACATAAATATAGGCACAAAGGTGTGTTTTTAAACTTAACTGCTTAGAAGAAGTGGTAGATATATTTTTGTAATTGTGCTGGACTACCGACTATTCTGAAACGGCAAAAATGAGACAATTCTTACGCTATTTTATCCTACCATCAAAAAAAATGCTAGGAGTAGGAACTAGTGGCAAAGAAGAGATTAGTGCCCTCCACTTCATATATATAAAATTTGATTGCCCAATAATGCGTGTTCAGAATCGTACGTATTGTTCGGAGATAGTGGCATAATCCCACTGTTAAAAAGGATGTGTAGCACATTGTTTATCAACTCGTTGACTCGAAACAAGTAAAACATTTCACATGTACAAATCTAAATTGCAATATTTCTGTTATATTTGAGAATCTTAATAACAACAACTAAAACAAATTAAAAAATGGAACATTTAACAATTGCAAGCGACAATTACGTCGCATTTACATTCTTTATTGGCACTATGGCCATGATGGCTGCTTCGGTATTCTTCTTTTTTGAAGTAGGCAACACTTCGCCAAAATGGAGAACATCCCTTTTGGTGTCTGGTATCATTACTTTTATTGCGGCCGTGCATTACTACTACATGAGGGGGTACAACCTAGAAACAGGAGATTCTCCTACTTTCTTTAGGTATGTAGATTGGATCCTTACTGTGCCTTTGATGTGCGTTGAGTTTTATCTCATCACCAAAAAAGCAGGAGCAAAAATCTCTCTATTATGGAAATTAATCTTTGCCTCTGTAGTTATGCTAATAACAGGATACATTGGAGAAGTTATGGACAGAGACAGTAGTGTTCTATGGGGCGTACTTTCAGGTGCTGCTTATTTTTACATAGCTTACCTAGTATGGTTTGGAGAAGTGGCAAAACTGGCTCAATCAGCTGGACCACAAGTTGCTAAAGCTACAAAAGCACTAGCATGGTTCGTATTGGTAGGATGGGCAATATACCCATTGGGTTATATCCTTGGTACTCCAGGTGGTTTGTTTGGAATCACTTTCGTATCTACTCCTGAAGCAGGTGCTGCAGCTATGGATGTTGTATACAACATAGCAGATGCTATCAATAAAATAGGATTTGGTTTAGTAATCTACACGCTAAGTAGAAGCGAAGACTAAGACATAAACAAATTTTAAGAGAAGGACAATCATTGCTTTGGCGATGGTTGTCCTTTTTTTGTTGTATTGTTTCTTTACTGCGTATAAGCAGGTATAGCACTAAGCAATTCAACGAAAAACCCGAAAATCTGTCGTGTACTTTCACAGAACCGACAAGCGGCATCACTGTAAATAACAATAAGACCCCATTATTTTCTGTAAACTGACCCAAATAGGCTTGTGCCGCAGCAAAAGTTACGTTTTAAAAGTACCATGGTAATATCGCAATAGCATATTATCTATGAAAGTATTGTATTTTTGATAGTATCATTTGATAGTATCACAATGCGTCCACCTTACGATATTACACCAAGAATCTTACAGTTAATATCTTCTGTCTCCCAAAAGCTAGGAGCGGTTAATGCTGGGTTTTTAGATAAACCGACACCTACACTTCGTAAACGGAATAAGATAAAGACTATTCATTCCTCACTCAAAATAGAAGGCAATACACTTACTGAAGAACAGATTACTGCCTTGATAGAAAATAAAAGAGTACGAGGACCACAGAAAGATATAGAAGAAGTGGTAAATACCATTGGTGTGTATGAGAGCATACACAACTACAACCCAAGTAGCGAAAAAGCATTCCTTAATGCACATAAAACGTTAATGTCTGGACTCATAGATAAGCCAGGCGGATATAGACAGCAAGGAGTAGGCATAGTGAAGGGTTCTAGCGTAAAGCACTTGGCTCCACCACACCAAAATGTACCTGGACTGATGAAGGACTTATTCGCCTACCTAAAAACAGATGAAATAGAGCTTATAAAAAGCTGCGTATTTCATTATGAAATGGAGTTTATCCACCCTTTTATAGATGGAAATGGAAGAATGGGCAGATTATGGCAAACGCTAGTTCTGATGTCCAGATATCCTATGTTTGAGTACCTCCCTTTTGAAACGCTGATAAGTCAAGACCAAGACAAGTATTACAAGGCATTGTCCACCAGCGATAAAGAAGGAAAGTCAACCAAATTTATACTCTATATGTTGGGTGTAATAAACGACTCACTTGCAGAACTGCTTACGTTTAATAATAGAACTTTTACCGCCGAGCAACGGCTAGACTATTTTCAATCGCTCAACAAAAAGGAATTTGCCCGAAAAGACTATATGAACACTTTCAAGGATATTTCTACCGCTACAGCATCTCGGGACTTGAAAAAGGGGATAGAACTGGGAATTTTAATCAAACAAGGAGAGATAAATAAGAGTAGGTATGGGTTTAGGTAGACTCACCTTGCTGCATTTCTATTTTACAATAACGTAAACGAAACGTGCTCCGGTTTAGAAAAAATGGAGTTTCTAGTACAACGGTTTGGAGTACCTAGATAAAAGAAATCTAAACCACTCGAAGATTAGTAATCCCTCAAAAAAAAGCCCAATTCTGTTTCCAGAATTGGGCTTTTTAAATGTTGTTTTAGCTCTGCTTAAACCAAAAGTCTCACTGGCTCTTCTAGTAGCTCAGCAAAGGTTTTGAGGAAATTAGCTCCTGTAACACCGTCTACAGCTCTGTGGTCGCAACTCAAGGTAACTTTCATTACATGACCTGCTCTCATCTCTCCGTTTTCAACGATGACCGTTTCTTTTGAACTTCCAATAGCTAGTATACAGGCATCTGGCGGATTTACAATAGCCGTAAACTCATCTATACCAAATGCTCCTAGGTTTGAGATGGTGAAGGTGTTCCCTTCCCAATCCTGTGGTTTCAATTCTTTTGTTTTTGCTTTACCTGCTAGCTCTCTTACCTCTGCTCCTATCTGAGATAACGACTTGCTATCTGCGAAACGCACTACAGGTACGAGTAGTCCATCATCGATAGCTACTGCCACGCCTATGTGCACGTGGTGGTTTCTTCTTATCTTATCGCCTAACCAAGATGAATTCACATTTGGATGACTCTTGAGAGCTACAGCAGTGGCTTTTACAATAATGTCATTGATCGAGATTCTACTTTCTGTGTACTCATTCATACGCTTACGTGCAGCAAGTACGGCATCCATTTTAATCTCCTTCGTAAGGTAGAAGTGTGGTGCTGAGAACTTGGACTCTGCTAATCGCTTAGCTATCGTCTTACGCATCTGCGAAACAGGTACATCTTCGAAACTTTCTACGCCTACTGCCGCAGTGCTTATTGCTACTCTTGGAGTATAATTCTCTATGTCTTTCTTTGTGATACGTCCATTGTCTCCTGTTCCGGTTACTGTATCTAAGCTTATTCCTTTATCCTCTGCCATTTTCTTAGCAAGTGGAGATGCGAAAACACGTCCGTTGCTAGAAGTGCTTGCTACTGGTGTAATTGCAACTGGTGCAGCGATAGTTGCGGCTTCTACTACTGGAGCAGGTTCAGCTTCCTTTACGGGCTCAGGTGCTGCTTCTGGAGCTGCTTCAAGC
>TARA_B110000902_G_scaffold93968_1_pt1 | contig 16237 bp, 15 predicted proteins | sample TARA_B110000902 | Tara Oceans TARA_B110000902 (sample SAMEA4398009) | marine metagenome | biome: Polar Biome; feature: [SRF] surface water layer (ENVO:00010504); material: water (ENVO:00002006), including particulate matter (ENVO:01000060) such as... | depth 5 m | reverse complement strand
TCTATTACTTAATAAAGGTCTATCATATGCTAACACCGTATTTAATATGTTATTTCTCCCTAATACCTTATCTCCAATAAGCACGTCTTCTATGTTAACATCTACGATGCCATTTTCGGTAGACACTTTAACTTTACTACCTGCTACAAAGCAACTAGGCTGGAACTCGTCTTTAACGTTGTGTGAAAGAATTCCGTTAGAAATATAGGTATGTGCTTTTTCTACTGTTAATTTAATTACAGGGCCATCTGTATGTTCTTCAATAGCTGTTAATATGTTTCCAGATAGTACGTCCCCTATCTCTAGGTTTACTGCATTGATAAATGCTGATCTATTATCTGCATATACTCTATGTTGATGTGAACATACTAGTTCTTTACTACCCATTACCAGCTTTAACCTAGATGAATTTTCTACCACTTTATGCTCTATAACTAAACAGTTCATCAACTCTAATGATTGTTCATGTCTAGTTCTTAAACTATCCCCTACTTGTAAGTCCACTGCTTGAATAGTTTCTCCTGTGCTTAGTGTTATAAGTGTTTCTGGTGCTGTACATGCATTAGCGTTCTGGGTAATATTTATTCTGTCTAGTTCATTACCGTTAGAATCTCGCAAATATACTACTCCAATCCTTGACGATGTACTAGTATTAGCTGATGCTTGTACGTATGTGTTACTGTTTCTATCCCCAGTTCCTGATGTAGGGTAAGGGGTTAGCCAAGAAGGAAAAGCATCCTGTGTCCAACTTGTAGTACCTGGGGTTACGTCTATTGAGTAGTATGCTGTGTTTCCGTTTGCAAACATTGTAAAACTACTATTACTATATTCTCCGGTGAGTAATCCAAATGAAATTGTATCGAATAGGGTACTTCCTTGATTACCGGCAGAATCTACTACGTAAGCTGATAGTGTTACTGTACCGTTATTCATAGTGTGTGTAGATGCTGCAGCGGATATCCAAAATTGTGGGTCTCCGTTTAGTGTTCTGGTGGAGGAAACTCCTGAGCCTCCGCCGGTGGAGGACAGTGCGTAATGTAATGCACCTGTTGCAGCTGCGGATATACCGGATATATATATCATGAAGTTTCCGGTTGTGTTTGTATTTTGGTCGGTTGTTGATAAAAATCCATCTACAAATTTAACAGTGTATCCAGATGGAACTGTAGTTAATTTATCTGTTGATAATGTCCAGTCTCCAGAAGCATTATTAGCAGTTGCAGATAATCCTTGATTCCCTGCTGTATCTGATAGTTTAACGTCGAGGTCTACTATTCCGTCAGGTAGACTTGATACATCTATAGTATTAGCATGGTAGTATGAACCAACAGAGCTTATTTCTTTGTACACATAATTTGTACCTACTGAAGCTGTTACATGTCCAATTAGGCCTGATTCTGCTGTTCCGTATATGTTGAACGGAGCTGCTGTTTCATTTGTTGCATTAATCTTCTTAGTTCTCCAAGCTGCTGTATAGCCTACTGGTGCAGTATTGTCGTACTGGCTGCAAGACTCAACAGATGTTGTTCCGATAATTTGCCCTGTGGTGTTAATGAGAATTGCTGTAAAGTTACCTACTACAGGGTACCAGAGGTTTCCTCCATTAAAAGCTGTTGAGCCGTTAATATTGGTATATATGGTAGTGTTATCTTGGAAAGCAGTAGGGTAACTACTCGGGTCATCATGATACAGTGTTATTGAGGCGTTTTGGTTTAGACAAGCTGCTTCAGGAGTAGAAGCTCCTGTTTGTCCCATGGAAAAAGCTTTGTATACTCCAGTACTAGACTGTTCTTGAGTTACTATGTCGTAATTAAGAGCAGGTGCATTGACTTGTTTAAATACGTTATTTCTATTTAATTCTCCGTCGGTAACTAGTATATAACTTCCACTTAATTCTCCATTAAGTTTAGGTGATTCATCCTCTACCCACTTTCTTACTGTACCTGAGGTGGTTTTTATATCTTGTTTGTATATTGTCGTAGCAGTGTGAATAGAGGACAGAGGTTTAGTATAGTTAGTAAACCTAGTTAGTAAATCTGTTTCTGCTTCTTGTGTGAATCCTGCAATAAGTACGTCGTTAGGTAAGGGGGTAAAAGAGGCTGATATATTGGTTTGATTTCCTAATACTACCCAGCTGTTTTGTCCATGAGGGCTGTAATCTATAGGTACAATGTGAGGGTGTGCTCCTCCAAGGGTTAGGTTGGGGAATCTCTCTGTATGAGATTCACTAGTAAACATTAAATAGAAGTCTTTATCTGTAGAAATTTGTCCTTCGAAAGGAGTCCATATACTTGAATATACATCTTCGAATGTATATAAATTTCCATCTGGATGATAGAATTTAGTTCCATGAACTGTTATTTCACCTGGGTTTGCTGTTGTTGGGTTCTGGAAGTCTGGTTTATATGTAATATCGCTTCTTCCTCCGAAACGGGAAGGCCATTGAGCTTCTAGTTCTTTCTGTATAGCTGCATGTCTTATTTGGGTACCGTATACTCCTCCATCTGACCCAGTTATAAATGCAGTATCTATACTGGCTGAGTATTCTGGTCTTGTTCCTGTTACGGTTGGAGATTTAACTTTAGATCTATTTAATATATGAGGTTTAATAATGATACCTGTATCTAGAGAAGCTCTTGCTGGTACAAAATCTTTAATCATTTTAAAGACTCTGTTATCATAAAATTTTAGTATCCTGACGAAGTCTTTTATTTCATACCTCTCTAAATCACCAATCAGTGCCTGGGTATGTGCATTTAAATCTTCGTAGCTATCTTTATTAATATTTCTAGGATCTCCAAGGTAATTATCTAAATTAAAAGTATCGGCGCTTAAATCCTGTATATATGCATTAATACTATCTGAAGGGGAGAATCCAACTTCTACTCTATGTATATCTTGAGTTTTATTAATCTCCTTTAGCTGTATAGAAGCGTCTTTAGTAAGTACGTACCCTGCTGATCCGCTTGCTCTAGTTTCTATTCTAACTTTACCTAGTTCCCCTACTTCTTCTTCGTACCCGTAGAACTTATCTGCTCCTACTTCTCCTCCACCGTACTGCTTAACTTTCAAAAAGTCATGAGGTATACCGAAACAGTTAATTAAGGCTCGAAGACCTCTTTCTGTTCCTTTAGTTTTTAGTAGGTACGGTATATTATGGTAAACTCTTTTGTATACTTCTGCATCGTAATCCTTTTTAGAGGTAGTTTGTTCATCTGCTGAAACACCAGGTACTGTTGTAAATGTATTAATGACTTCATGAGCGCTACCGCTATCGTATGTATTTGATACTAAGTACTTAAAGAGGTCGTTTGAACCGTCTTTAGAGTCGTATACTTTTAAACCTAAACTGGTAATTGCGTCTTTTACTAAATCTTTAGAAACTCCGACGTCTACTCTATTATCTGCATCATACTTATCTGTTAATGCTTTAGTGTAAATCCATAAGTTATCAAAGTGCTGACCTATCATGTGGGTAAAAAGTACTGCACCTTCATTAGAGTTATCTTCCCTTATGTAAGAGGGGAGTGTGTTAACTAGTACGTCGTAATTTCTAGCGTCAAAATTAGATGCTGAGATAATTTCAGCATTAAACCAGTTTACTCCTAGTGTTGTGTTTGTAGGAGTATTATTATAAGGTTTAGAACTATTAGTTTTTGGCCAAGATGAAGACCCGCTTTCAAAATAAAGATACTTTTCATAGTGATCCAAATTAGCTAGTATACCGTTAATTAGGTTATTGTATTTATTTTGGCTGTTTACTGTATTACCAGCGGTAGTATTTAATGCATCTACGGTTGAGAGGCTAGATTCGTAAGATTCTATTAATGAAAGCTTGTATTTAAAGTTTCTTAGTCTTTCTTCTGCTGAAGAGAAATGTATATATTCCTCTCTGTTTGTATAGTCTATATTGATATCTACACTCTTATCTTCTATGTACGAATATAGTTCTCTATTGCTACTTTGATTATTGTAGCTAAAAAGTTCATCGTAAGAAAAGTACTCTGTTGGAGCTGCTGTTGGTGTATCAACCTCTACATTAAAGTTAGCTTGTCTAAGAGTAGGGTATGGTTCAACGTCTTGTGTTACTGTTGCTTCTACTAGAACTAGTGTTGAATCGCTTATCTTCTCTACTAACTGAACTGTATCTTTTATTGAGTACTTCTCGGGTAGTGGTTCGTATAGTTTTAATGCTACGGCTACTTTATCATCTAGTTCAAAAGTATCTATATTAGTTACAATCAGTAGGTCGTTTTCTCCAAAATTTAACCAAAACTCTTCAAAGTACTGTGAGTCATTTAATCTACCCTTAAGTTCTTCTGTTTTATTAATTAACGTATTGACTTTAAGTTTATCTGTATAGATAAGTACTTCCTGTCTATCTTGAGAGATTTGGTTAACGTAAAATGAACGTGTATTTTTACCGCTACCGTATACATCGTTGAGGAAGTGGTACACTATATTCACGTCGGTTTCTGGGAACCCGTAATCTATTGCTAATTGTTCTGGGTTAATAGATATAGCGGATACATCTGATGGGTTATCTGAGTTACCTGGGGTTATCTTGAGGGCTCCTTCTGCATCATATACAGATAGCATTTTGGTATTTACTATAGAGTAAAAGTGAGCTTCTATGTAGTTTCTGTCTACGTTAAAGTTACGGTTAATAGTGTAGTTATCAATTAAGTTCATATCCTGTTTAGAATATGTCTCATTGTCTTTAATTATATCAAAAGGTCTCTCTATTGACGTGTACGTTACTTTTGCCATTATCTATTTTATTAACCTGTATCCTGTTTTATCTTCTTTGTCTTCGTCTTTATACGTAATAACTCTTACTCCGACTCTACCTTTAAAGTTACCTATTTTTTCAATTGCTGCGACAATCTCTCTAGCTGTATAGCCTGCTTGTTCTAATTTATCAATTATAAAATCAAGTGTTTGATTTGTTGCATCTCTCTCGCTGTCGGGTTCGTAGAAATCTCTTTGTCCATAATGTCCGTTTCTATTGGTTGGTGTTCTAAATAGCCAATAGTACTCTCCACTGTACCTATGAAAGGAGGTATTCCTGTACCTCGCAATTGCATTATGTTTTCTTTTTTCTATAAAGTATCTCGCTACCTTTAAATCGTTATTCTTTTGATTAAACATAGCTACTATCTCTGTAACAGTTGCTGTGTCTGCACCTGTTGATGTGCTTGAGCTAGTGGCGTTATTAGCAGCGTTTTGAGCGGCTTCTGCTGCTGCATTTGCAGCTTGGTTAGATTGTTGAGTTGCCATATTTGCTATAGCGTTTGTCTGTTCTAATGTAGATATGACGTTGTTTGCAGTATCTAGTTGTGTTTTGAGAAGAGACATTTGTTCTGCGTCTTCGAAGTTTAATTGTCCGCCTCCTGCTAATTGAGTTTCTAGTTCTAGGACTCTTCTGTTACCGTCTAATATCTGTCTTCTTAAGCTTGCTACTTCATCTAATAGTGGTTGAATATTTTCTAGTTGTGCATCTACGTTGTATAGTTCTGAGCTTTGCTCTACTAAGTATTGGTGAGTCCTGTTTGGCCCTTCGATAGGAATTAACATATACAGTTTATCGTAGAGTCTAAATAACTCTTCGACGGTATCCGGATCTATAATAGGTTCGTCCTCTTTATAGAATTTAAACTTTCTATCTATTACGTCCTTATATTCAGCCCGATTAAAAACTGTTTTTTTAATTTCTACTTTTTTATCCATTTCTTACTACCTTAAAGATTTGATCATTATCAACTATCGTTGTGGTGCCGTCTATTTCTGTCTTTATTAAAAGCCTGTAGTACCTCTCTGGCTGTAGTCCGTCCATATATATGTCAAAGTAGTTCGATGTGTTATCAGCACTTATTTTAGTAAATGTTGTATCATAATCGAAAACCATCTCTTCTGTGTTCTCATCCTTTAGTCCCCAGTAGGATGCAGTAGGTAATGTATGGTTAACTAAATATGCAGATGATGTTGTAAATGTTCTAGTTGGGTACTTTGGTCTAGAGTGAATTCTAAACCTCTGTTTTCCTTCGTCTGTATATTTCCCTTTGTTATTTTTTACTGTGATTACTACTTCTGGGTCTGTTACCTCTGTCAGGGTTGAATTGTGAGAATAGTCATTCCATTTAATCTCCATATAAGGAGGGTAGATTGTATTCGTATCTTCTCCGTAGTACTTTAACCTTACATTAGCTGCTGTGTTAAATTCTAAAGAGTCTTCAAGTTTAACAATAAATCCATTGTTATCTAAATGGTTATTATAGTGGTGAGTAGATGCAGTGGTAATGTCTATATCTAGATCATGTGAGGAGTTTTTTGTAAAAGTCTCACTTCCGGATATAGGTACTGCTGCAGATCCGCTAGTAATATACCAGCTCCCTCCGCCTGGGAGAGTGTTCTGATAAGAGGCAGTTTGGTATAAGTCGTTAGCGTCAGTAAAGGCGGTATTATCTAAAATATCAACACTTCCTGATGTCCATGCATGATTATTCCCTGCTAGTTTATTAGTCCAGCTTGCTCCTGTTCTGTTTACTGGAATATCTGATATCTTACCTGTACCTTCATCCCATTCTTCTGCTATAGGGTGAACGTTAATATTATAGTTAATCGGTAGTTCGTTAGCGAAACTTAAATATAAATGTAAGCTTGCAGAAAAATGTTGACCTATCCCTACTACTCCATTAGGAACGTTTGCTTTGCTATTAAGTACTTCGTTAATCTCTGTTTGATTAAACTTAATTAATGAACGTAGAGTCTGTCCTCCACCAGATGTAAAGTAACCTCCTACTTCTAATAATTCGTCTCGCCCAGTATTTGCTAGTGGGGATTCTGTATATATAAAAGTATCTTTTTCCGGGAATATTCTGTATATGGCCATATTATAGTGTTGTTATTCTTCCTTGAATATCTGTATTTGGGTACTTAATCTCAAAGATCATTGGATCTAAAGATGGGTATATTATATTGTCTTTTGTAGCTCCTTCGATATCGTAGTCATACGTTGAGTAGTTACCTCCTACTTTTGTCCCTACTTTAATGTTCTGTACTGTTTGCACTCCGATTACTTTGTCAAGTGATGTATAAAGGTTAGCTAGGTTTATCGGTTCATTAATAGCTCGGTTGTCTGATCTTAATTCTAGTTTTAGTGCTTCTGTACAGTTCTTTATTACGTCTCTAGCGTTATTATTAGGGAGTGCAATTATGTCAAATTTTACATCGATGTTAACTGTAAATGCGTCTTTTATAGTAAGTCCGTCTGTTAGTAACATAAACTGAGACATATATGTTTTTAGGTTCTTTTTTAACTCAAGGGGTGCCTGTATTGTGTTTTTATTATTATCATAAGCTAAGACGTATAGGTTAATACCTAATGGATTATTACTCTTATCATTAGCCGGTTGTATTGTTTCTTCATGGGTTACGAACGTCTTAGCAATTGATCCAAGAGTAGAAGGTAGAGTCATTGCTCTAAAAGCATAGTCTTGTTTAGTCACGACTCTTCCTTGTTCGTTAAAAGCTCTTAAAGAGTTTTGTCTTATTTCTTCTACTGTATCTGCATCCTTACCTCCTGCTGCTGGGGTAGGGTTATTAAAGTTTAATGTTTCTATATAGGCAGTATCGGTAGCGGTTGAGTTTATAGATTCAACTGTTGTTAAAGTGTTTGCTTCAACATTCGACTCTATTCCTCCCCCTTTTAGGTACCTTATAGTTAAGGTGGTGTTACTAGGGGCATTTCCGTATGCTTGTGAATATAGGAAATTAGATGGATCGTATGCGTGATCTGTTTTTCTTGTTCCTACTGGGGTTGGTGACCCTATATTAGTAGGGTTGGGTAGGAAGGTATCATCAGTTGAAGATGCCATTCCAGATCCAAATTGAATTACTAGTTGCCCTGTTGAGTTAAACCTACTAACGAATCTGTTTGGAACTCTAGTTGAAGAGAGTGTATATGGAACTTTGTCTGTATTTGTACCTGTATTCACTGCTTCAGTAAAAACTGTATCTTGCCCTAGGTAATTAACCTCTGTCCATACGTTATTCTGTGAATCAGTAATATCTAATATACCTATAATGTTTTCATCTTCTATTGTAAGGGATAAGAATTTAGTAGTTGTACCTATTTGCTCTGTTCGAGATGTAATTGTCCCGCTAGTTGCTTGTACAGTTTTAGTTAATTCGTATTCCGCAGGTAAGTCGTTCTGTATTGAATGAATAGTTATATCTGTTGGGTTATATGAGCTAGAGTAGGAGAAGTCTATTTTATCGTTTAGTATAAACTTTTGGTCTCCAGTTGATATTACTGTATTAGCATCGATATTGAGTGCTTGATCAAAATTAGGTGTATAGTTGGGAGAGTTTGCTGCTACTAGTTGCCTTACTTCTATAGTAACGGAAGAGGCGGTAGTGACTTTAGGTTTATATCCCATCATATATGCCAGAGCAAATAGGTTACCTGGGTCTTGAGCGTACTGTAGGTATGTTTCCTGTAGCTGAGAGTCTTGATAGAATGATAAGATATCTCCTACGTAAGCAGACATTTCCATAAACATCATTCCTGGTGATGTAGGTGAGAAGTCATTATAGGTGTCGGGGAAATAGTTTTTAGCAAACTCTGCTAAATTAGCCTTTAGGTTAGTAAAGTTCTTATCGGTGTACTGTATTTTAACGTCCTGAGCCATTATTGTTCGAAGTTAATAGTTATTTCATCTTCAACCTGTGTATCCACTATGCTAAAGTTTAAGTTAAATAAAACTGTATTGTCATCTATGTTACTAATTAAGTTGACGTTTTTTATATTTAAGTTAGGGAAATATACACTTACTTCATCTCTAATGAGTAATTCTAACCTTTGCAGGTTATCCCTATTAATATTTGTAAAAATTAAGTCTCTAATACCGGAACCAAATGTTGGATTAAAGTACCGCTCTCCTTTACCTGTTAATATATAATTAACCAAGTTTGCTTTAATAGCGTCTTTAGTTTGGTATGTAGAGTTGAACACAGCTTTCCCGCTAAAGGGAAGGGATACCCCTACTGCTTTACGAGGTTCTAAATCTATCGGCTGTATTCTTTTTGCTCCGTATGCCATATTATACTATTCCTGCTTTTTCTTTATCTTTAATTTCTGCTGCTTTAAATACCTGGCCTGCTTTCTTAACAAAATCTAAAGAGCTAATATCTAACCCTGGCTGGTTTCCTGCATTCATGTTCATTTTGTTTACCATGGATGATGCCATATTCGGCATACCTGATACCATAGAGGAGTCTGCATTAATAACTGACTTGTAGTCATCTTGCGTCATGTTTTCTCTAGTCATCTGTAGCATTTCGTCTAATGATCCTTTATTAGCGGTCATTACTGGGTTCATTCTACTCGGTTTTGCCACTTCTGTTGTAGTTGGTACTACTGTTGGTTGGGCAGTTCCGAAGGACTGTCTTGGAGAGCTGGCGATTTTAACTGCTTCTGTAAGCATATCTTGTAGCTCTTCTTTTACTGCAGCTCGTACCTCTTCTCTGATTACGTTTCTAAGTTGATCGAGTTTCATATATTATAAATAGTTAGTTTATGGAAGTTGGTTGTTAATTCTAAATTTTATTTCTTCTAATAATATCTTTGTGGAAGAACTAAAGGAAGAAGGTCCTCGCATCACAACAACTCCATTACTGTTCTGAACTTGAGCATACCTCTTTTTAGCGAACCCTGGTGAATTCATATCTTCTACAATTGTTACAGTATAGTCTTTATATTTAAACACTCTACTATCGTCTCCACCGCCATCTAAAGAAGTAGTTAATCCAAAATTAGATGGAAGGTTTTCTATACCTGCTAATACTTCGTCTTTAACGTCTTGTGGTAATTTATCAACACAGCCATAAAGCTGTATATCTATACTTTCTAATCTAGCTCTAATAGGGTCTAGTCCAAGAGTTGCTAAATCAGTTAAGTCTTGAATTGCCCTTTGATCTTTTTCTAGTAAGTCAACTATCTGACATGCTAGGTTTAAAAGTTGAGAGAATCTATTCTGTGCTCCAACAGGTATAGAGAATATAACTCCTCCAGAGGGAGGCGGTAGACCAATTGTACCCGGTATGGATATTTGTTCTAATACCAGTACTGTTACTTTAGCTGCTTTTATAGGAGGGTCTAGTATATCAGCAAACTTCTTAATAGGTTCTATTTTCTTCTCTAGTTGTATAATTGCATTTAGTAAATTATCTCTTATAGCTAAAAGCTTTTTAATTTCTTCAACTGGGGGACATATATCTCCTAAGAGTTTCTGTATAATCTTATTAACCTCTTCCATCACACGGTTAACGACATAGGCTTCAGCTTTGCCTAACATTTTTGCTATAAAAGCAGCGATTTGCGATGGAGGTATTGAGCAAGGCATTATTCTACGAAGGTTTTTTTAGATTTCAAATTAGAGCTACCTTTAGGGTTAAGTCTATTTGAAAGCGAGTTAAGTACTGATTTTGCTACTGTACCTTTTAGGTTAATTGTTGGAATAGGTTCCCCTTTAATAGTTTTTGCTTTTGACATTGAATCTGCCATTTGTTCTATTATAGAAATTAAATCTTGTAGATATGCCTCTACTTGGTGACCTAACATGACTGGCTGTTTTGAGTTTCCTGTATTGCTTCTTGCTCTAGAACCTAGATATATTTGCTTAGCATCAACACATAAATACTCTTCTCCATCTAGATTTACTGTATTAGAGTTTAATCCAATAGAGGTAGAGCTTGATAAGAGTATATCACTCTGTCTTGCGTTAAGGGTTAGTCTATCTGCATTTATTAGTACCTGGGAGCCTTGGTAGTTTCTAGGAGTATCAGGTGCATCGTTGTAAGATGCTCTTTTGTTGTTAGTTAGGGTTAGAGGTATAGTGTGGTTAGAGGTTAAGAAAATAGAGGAAGGGTCAGAATTAATATTCTCCACGATGTGGTTGAACCCTGATGAAGTGTTTGATTGACCGTTGCTTAGGAACGTGAACGGGCTATCTGTATTCGTATCGTCTGTTAGTTTATTTGCCTCTGATGAAGTTCCGCCGAGTCTAATTGTCTGCCCAAGTCTACCTTGAATTAAGGTATCACCTGGGAATGGTTGTAGTGGTGCTATTTTACCGTTTACCTCCATTCCTTGACCAAGGTTAACGTTTTCACTTTTAGTATCTACTGGGTAGGCGCCATGGTGAGGGTGGTTCCATATAGAGAATGTACTTACATAGTATGATCTACCTGTATTACTCCCTCTTCCTATGTTAGAGGAAGGCCCTTTCTGTATGAGTATTATTTCGTTCTTTAAAGGTAGAGTGTTAAAATTAACTGATAGAGGGTACGCAACACCTGTATGTGTGGTTTCTCCATCCTCTGAGGTATCTACGTCGTTACTTAAGTCTCTAAATAGAACTGCTCCAATAGCTTCAACTCCACCATACTCCTTATAGAGGAGATGTTTACTGTCAACTATTACATCTATTACTCTTCCAAGTAGCGGAGTAGAGCTCCCTAATCCGAGAGGATTCTTAACATTAGGTTCTGTTCTGTAGTTATTATCGGATATCATTATTATTTCTCTTCTTCCTTATTGTCTGACTTCTCTGACTCTTCAAGCTTTCTATCTAATTCATTCTGCTCTTCTAATAAGTCCTGTAAGTCTCCAAAATCAAATTCACCACTTTCACCTTTAGCTTGTGCTGATTCAATCCTTTGAATGATTGTCGCTAACTTAATCAAAGCGTCGTCATTCTTAACTCCTATGTCCATATATTCTTTAATCATAGGAACGATCAGAGTTGCATCTCCAATCGATTCTATAAGAGGTTTAAGTTCACGAATTAATCCTTGAACCTGTCCTTTTGTTTCTTTTGAGTTATCGTATATTTCACCGAATAAATCTGATAGAGTTTTACCTTTAAATATTTCTTTATCTAAACTCATGGTATGTTTTTATTATAAATAGAGTTAGAGTACCTTTGTTAACACTAAACCTACTTCATTGTATGTAGAGTGTAGAGTATAGAATTCTTCTTTTAGTTTATTGACTACTTTCGTAAGGTGAGGGGTTTCACAATCTGTCATTTCTCTGATGTATATATAGAGTGCTTTCTTTTTAAATATATCTAGATCTTGTCTAGTTTTAAATATAGTAAGAATTGCATCTGCAATCTTTAACTCACTCTCTTTAGGAAAAAGTTCATCTAATTTACCATACATCGCCTCTACATATATATCTAAGAACTTACTTAATGTAATAGCTCCTGCATCATCAACTCTATGGTCTGTTTCAAACCCTTCTTCCATTTCATTGAAAGTTCCTATCTTCTTTAATTTCTTATAGTTCTTATTGTTATAGTTGATTAACCACCGTTTAACAATTGTGCCGAAGTATGAGAATGCTTTCGCTCCATTATTCTTATCAAACTTATCTATCTTCTCTTCTAATAGCATAGAAACTACTTCATGCTTTAAGTCCTCTATTCGATCAACATCGGTATAGTAAAACTTAAAGGTATGTATGATATTTTCTGCTAACTTATAAAAGGGGTAATAAATATGTTCTGTAAATATACCGTTCCTATAAGCATTATTATCTGATTCATTATACTTATTTATGTATGATTCTGTATCAGATGTAAAGTAATTAGCCTTGCTCTTCTTTCTTGCCATAATTTTCTGGTAGCATGTAGTTGTTTAACTCGTTCTGAACCTGTACCATTTGTTCGAAGAAGAAACCTACCTCGTCATCTGATTTAAAAGTCCCTTTTTCGTCTAATTTATCTAGGTGACTTTTAGATTTACCTACTAAGTCTGAGATATTCTGAAGATATTTAGTCTGGTCAACTGTTATATCTTCGTATTTCTCTATCTTAAAAAGTAAATTCATGCTCACTAGCACTAATGCTATTACTAATATAGCTAAAATTATTATAGTTACCAACATATTTTATATATTTTTAAGTAAGTTAGTTAATCCTTCTGAAGCTTTCACTGGTCTACCTGTAGAACTCCTTACATTCTGAGGTTTAGAAGGTGAATTATTCTGTGTTTTCTTCCATAAATCATACTCTACCTTAGAAGCTAAGAAATCTCCTGTATGTAAAACTGAAACCATATTGGTTTTCTGTCTAGAACTCTCTTGATGACTGAAGAAGTAAGCTTCATTTGCTTTATCAAAGACTCCGTCATGTATTCTTATCGCTATAAATTCCTGTTGATCACATTGTATACCAAACTTCTGGAGTAGGTATAGGGATCTGTCTTGAATTAACATAAAATCAATGTCAGGATTGTTCTTATACTTCTCAGATAATTTATCTTGTCGCCATTTATCTGTTTGAGGTAAGTAATTAGGCTGTATACCATCTCCTAATTTCCCTAAATCATGGAATAAAGCAGAGAAAACTAATTGCTCTTCGGTATAATCGGTAGTTCCTCCCATCTCCTTGTACATATTATGTTGTTTTAACGAATATTGTACAACTCTATTAACGTGGTCTACATATCCACCGGCAAAAGCATTATGAAACCAAGCTTTCCCACTAGCAGGTGCCATTACATAGGTATCGGATAAGGTTTCTAACATAGACAGTACTTTATCTTTCCTATCTCCTGTTATATAATGGTTAATGATCTTTAAATGTTTATCCCAATTCTTTTGTATTTGTTCTGCATTTAACATAGGTATCGGCTTTTAATTAAATTATTAATGTATATTTTATTTAAAAATTAATTTAATGAAAAAGTAAAATTTAAAAGTATATTTTATTATTATTATATTATATTTCTTTTCTTCTTAAGAACTTATAGAGAAGGTATGAAAAATTTTGCAGAATAGCAACTATTCAATAATAAACTTTTCTATATAGTGAGATTTTTCTTGATTTACCTCTCCTCCATCCCAATATACCTTCAAATATATAGAAATAGTATCACCTTTTATCGAAGGAGGTATTGGACCTACCAATTTAGTTGTAGTAAACCTCCCAAAGTTATCATCTGAGAAGTATACTCTGGTGTCATTCTGAATAATAGGTACAATAGTACCTTCAAATTGACTCAATACAACAGTAGTGTCTCGGACAGAGATAGGGAAACCTTCATAAGTCTCAAGTCCTCCGTAAGGTTGATACAATGGAATAGTGAATGCCACACTATCACTCAATATAAAGTAAGTGTCCGTATCAAATCTACCCTCTACTACTGAATTACCTCCATACCAATACTCTTCAGACGTCTTATCAGCCTGTACACTTATAGGAAAGTAAGGGTAATACTCTGTATCCCAATTTAACTCAGCATGATAGTATCCATTTATATCTTTAGAGAAAGAAGAGGTTAGTAAAGCATTACAATCTCCGGTTGGGCATAGTGGGATGAAAGGGTCGGGAGAGCAAGAGAGGAGGAGGGTTAGTAAAAATAGCGAAGCCGCCGCGCGAAACGCGCGCAAGTTGCACCGCAAATTAGTATTAGGGTTTCGTTCTCCCGACCTTACCCTCTTATATGTAAATTCCTTACCTACCATCGGTTCCACATTGATCTAAGTAATCGTTGAGTTCATTTTCCATTTGTATGTCTATCTGCTGTTGTGTCATATCTATAGAGAGGTTATAAAGTGAAATGCTATTGTAACGTATAAGGCTATTGCCAATATAATTACTACGTCTTTAGTATCTAGCTTATTAATAAATTTTTTCATTGTGTGTGTATTTGTCGTTGATATACTTATATCTGGGCCATTGTATACTCCTCTATTAGTTCACATTGTAGAGATACGGTGTAACGCTGAGGAATATATAGACCTATCATGATTATGGTTAGTACTCCATTAAATCATTCCCTCTCTTCTCATGATCATGCTCACTATATACATTTAAGTTCAAGTAAGTATTCCCTTCAGATAAACCTATAAAAGTAGTATCCTCTCTAACACTCTTATCATATGCAAAACAGAAGTCATATTCCTCTTGAGTTAAGTACTCTTGGGTATTCATTATACCTTCAAATCTTTTAAACTCTTGTTGTTCATCATATAATGAAGACGTCATAGGCATTTCCATACCAGGGTTAGCACTTAGGAAATCTAACTGCTCATTCATTCTTACTAATACTTCTGGATTTACTACATTGTTGTTTGACATAACCTTTATTTTAATTTAATTAATACTAACTCTTTATCCTATACGTAAAGATACGAAATAAAAAGGTAACTAGCAACTATTCTTAGTTAAAAAGGTCACTTATTTCTTCGTCAAATATTAAATCTCTGTATTGAATTATGACTGCACACTTTTCATATTCTTCTAAGTCTTCGAAGTATGTACATATATGGTCAAGAACGTTTAAGATGTTAGTTCTCTCATAGCTATCCCCTGTTGAGTACACACCTTCAATAGATTTTGGGTGTATGCTAGCTAAATATCCGTATAGTTTACTGTAGTAGTTGTATTTTATCTTAGGTTCTTGCCTTTCAAACTCATCTGGGTAGTTTCTTTCGAACATAACCGTCATAAGTTCATAAGCTTCGATACCTTTTAAGACCATATTCATAAGAACGAAAGGATTCTGAAGTACATCTTCTATTCCATGCTCTTTATATATCTCTTCATCACCCTTTTCAAAGAGTGAGAATAGTGAATGTGGGTCTAATTTATCCATCTTATATAAATATACGAATAAACCCCCTTATATCCTAGAATTTTGTCAAAAAATTTTTTTGGTTTTTAGTAGGTTTATACCAAAAAAGTTCTTATCTTAATAGTAAGCAATAAAACTCATAGATGTCAACAATAGAAACCATAATATATTCTGCATACGAGCTCGGTCAAAGAGAAGCTCTACTTAAAGAAGTGTCTAGAATCCGTAAGACAGAAGCAGGAAAGCATATGCATCTAACTAACATCTATGAGCAAGCTTATCAATTAGTAATGAAAACCTAATGGAACAACCAAAACAAGACAGCACCAAAGTACTGACATGGCTATCAGTCACACTATGTACACTGGTAATATGGTACTTCGTATTAGGGTTCATTTTTAAATACTTATAATTATGTTTACAGGCATTCTAAGTGTAGCAGCATTAATATTACTTTTTATAGTTTTAGTAAGAGCTAACGATTGTGGTCCATTTGAATAAAGAATCGGCAGGACATTGAAAGATTGGAGAGTATGAGGAAGAATAGGTAGGAGAGAAGACAGGCTAATATACAATATATAAATATATA
>TARA_B110000902_G_scaffold57228_1_pt1 | contig 16294 bp, 11 predicted proteins | sample TARA_B110000902 | Tara Oceans TARA_B110000902 (sample SAMEA4398009) | marine metagenome | biome: Polar Biome; feature: [SRF] surface water layer (ENVO:00010504); material: water (ENVO:00002006), including particulate matter (ENVO:01000060) such as... | depth 5 m | reverse complement strand
AGAGAGCTTTTCCAATTCAAGATCAGATTCCTTTCCTGTTAAAACAGCAACAGAATTTCTGCTTTTTCGAATAATATTGGGTTTGTTTTTAAAATAATATTCAAAATACCGTGCAGTATTGTTGCTTCCGGTAGCAATTACGGCATCAAAGTCTGCTAATTTACCTTCTGTAAAAGTGATTTTTCCTTTAAAATACGGATCAATATGTTCTAAATATTTCGCTAAAAAGGGCAATAAATGTTTGTCGTTTGAAGATTGCTTTACCAAAACAGAATGTCCAGAAATCAATACTGCCAAAAAATCATGAAAACCGACCATGGGAATATTCCCTGCCATTACAATCGCTACTTTTTTTGAGGATACCTTGGTGTGTTTATAAGTGTTGGTAAATGTATGTAAGTTGCTTTTTGTAAGTGCATTAGACCAGTTGTAGAGGGCTTCTAAAATAGCTTCTTTTGTAAACCAAGAATTGTGTTCTTGGGCTATTTTTATTTGATGTTTAAAACCATCAAAAAACAGCTCATTCAAAAGAACAGTTTCTTTTTTTTGAATGCCTTCGTTGGAAAACTGACTTAAAAAATTGCCTAATTTTACAAAAGCATTTATTCTATTTTCAATACTATCCATTATATTTTGGTTGTCTGTTTTATTGGCGTTATTTTTGCAACTACAAAGTTACATAAACTCAAAGAAAAAAACGATGGCAATTATAATTACTGATGAATGTATTAACTGTGGAGCATGTGAGCCAGAATGCCCGAATACAGCAATTTACGAAGGAGCTGATGATTGGAAACATGCTGACGGTACAGATTTAACAGGAAATTTTGTTTTACCAAACGGAAAAGCAATGAATGCAGATGAGACGCAGGAGCCTATTTCTGACGAGATTTATTATATTGTAGCAGACAAGTGTACCGAATGTGTTGGTTTTCATGAAGAGCCACAATGTGCTGCTGTTTGTCCTGTAGATTGTTGTGTGCCAGATGATGACCATGTGGAAACCAAAGAAGCATTGCTAGCAAAACAAAAATTTATGCATTCGAAATAAAACGAATTGTTTATATCATTATAAAAATCCTGAATAAATTCAGGATTTTTTTGTTTTCATAATTAAATGAAACTTCTTCTAATAAAAAACACCCAACACAAAAAAGTGTTGGGTGTTTTCATTATAAAATACTTATTTTATTCTTATATCGTAGGATGTAAGATTAAAATTGGTAGTTTAATGATAAGTTGAACATAGTTCCTAATTGGCTAAAGTGAGACCCATCATACGTCATTTGAGAGTAACGACCATTAAAAGTAATCGCGTTCGCTTCATTCTCAAGTTGCGTTAATCCAGAACCACCATCTGCAATAGAAATGATACTTGTATCGTCTATGATTGCTTGTCCTGCAGCATTTTCTGCTTTGAACGCCCATTCTGGCAATACATTTAACAAATTGTTTACATTTAAAGCAATCGATAATTTATCAGTTGCTTGATAGTTAATTGCTAAATCGGTAACAACTTTTGGAGTAAACTCAGTTCTTAAATCATCGCTCATGAACTTCTGTCTAAACGTTGTTTTTCCGAAATACGTGTTGTTTAAAGAAAGACCCCATTTATTGATGTCATAGTTTGCTCCTAAGATCCATTTTGTTTTTGGTCTAGAAGAGAACATTAACGCTAAGTTCGATCTATCAAGAACAGGAACAGCATCTACAGATCCATCATCATTGGTTACATTGATTGTAGGAACTTCTTGTGTTCTTTTGTTGTCGATTGTATAATTTCCAGAAAGGTTTAAAGCTAACTCGCCTTCACCAATTTCAATGTTTGAAATTCCTGAAACAAAATCTATACCAGAAGTAGTAGTATCAAAACCATTGATAAAGAATTGATTTTTACCAATTTGGTTTGTATAAATTACTCTGTCTTCAACATCAATTTTATAATAATCTACTGTGAAGCTTACATTATTTGTTAATTTTCCACCAAAACCAACGGTAAAGTTTGTCGATTTTTCTGGGTTTAATGCAGGAATTCCTAATTCTCTCGCTTTAGGAGATACATTGTTTACCAATCCTACAACATCAATTCCTCCACCATCGGCAAAAGAGTATTGAGATTTTTCAGTATAAATTTGGTGTAAACTAGGTGCTCTAAATCCAGAAGAAACAGAACCTCTCATAGTCAATTTATCAGACAATTTGTAACGAGAACTTAATTTGTATACAAATGTATTTCCAAAATCAGAATAGTTTTCACCACGTACCGTTCCACTTATTAAAAAAGCGTCAGATACATCATAATCTAAACTAAAATATCCACCTAAGTTATATCTGTTAAAGATACCCGAGTTTACAGGATCATTTCCTGAAAAAGAATCTGAACCACCTCCTACATAAGAAGAAGCTTTTCCTGCAATGATTTCAAAATTTTCATTTCTAAACTCTGCACCCATACCAATACTTACTTTATCAGAAAGTAAACGCGATACATCTAAATTTCCAACAACATGGTTGAAAGCTGTTCCTCCTGGATCAAAACTTGTAGGGCTTAATGCCTGGTAGTTATCACTTGCGTTGTGCGAGTTGTTTACTTTATATGTTTGCTCGTTTCCACCTACGGTAACACTAGCATCCACATTCCAGTCATTTACTTTACGAGTAATTCCAACAGTTGCATTGAAGTCATTTAATACCCCTTCAAAAGTAGGAACATAACCATCAAATCCACCTGCTTGATTTGAAGGGAATAAATCTTGTAAATACGCTAAGTCTCCAGTTGCTACTTTCCAATATGGAGTTCTGTAGTTTGCATACGAATTTACTTTTTTAAATACATAGGCTGCATTAAAGTACAATCTAGACTCTTCAGATAAATCATAAGCACCATTCACTAAGAATTTTGTTGCTACTGTTTCAGGAGAACCGTTAATGTTTCCAGCGTCTGGTCTACGTGTTAAAAATTCTTCAACAACCGCTAAGTCAGCACCAAATCCAGTTCCACCAAATGCTTCCCCTTTTGCACTTACCATTCCTGGTCTGTTTGCCAATCCAACTTTAGAAAAATCGATTGTATAGTTGATAAATCCTTTGTCGTCACCGATAGAAGAACCGTTGTTAATGCTAATTCCAAACATTTCACCATCTCCTTCAGAAGTAACTCCTGATCTTAATGTTGCAGATCCTCTGTTTACATCGTCTTTTAAGATAATATTGATTACACCTGCAATTGCATCAGAACCATATTGTGCAGAAGCACCATCTCTTAATACTTGAATACTTTTAATAGCATCTACAGGAATTGCAGAAATATCTGTACCTGTTTCACCACGTCCAGGAGAATCTTGTGTGTATAATAATGCACTCACGTTTTTACGCTTTCCATTAATTAATACCAACGTTCTACTTGGTCCCATGTTTCTAATTTCGTAAGGATCTAATAAAGAAGTTGCGTCATTCACAGGAGTTTGTACTGTGTTAAATGATGGAATTCTAAATTGTAATGCCTTGTCAAAAGTGGTTTGACCTGTAGACATTAATTCTTTCACACCAACAACATCCACTGGCAATGCAGTATCTGCATTACTTCTTGGAGCTGTTCTAGATCCTACTAAAATAATTTCATCTAAAGCATTGTCTTCTTTCATAACAATTGTTACGAATGAAGTACTTGTAATCTCAATTGTTCTTGAAGCATAACCCATAGAAGAGATTACTAATGTAGATGGTAAGCTCGCTACTGTAATCGAAAATGCTCCTGAATCATCAGAAGTCGCTCCGTTAGCAGTTCCTTTTTCTACGATATTCATGTATGGCAATCCTTCACCAGTTGAATCCGTTACTTTTCCTTTTACTGTTTGTGCTAGCATCCCTAAAGGAAGCATCAAAAGAAAAGCAATTGTACATAATTTTAATAAATACTTTTGTTTCATAAATAAATTATTAGTTAATAAAATTTGTGATATCACCTGTTTCCAGATAAACTTGGATGGGTGACTTGTATTAATAAGTAAGTGAAGGGTTTTTTATACCCTTTATTTTTCTTCTTTTTTCAAAGAAAAATCAAATTTCATAAAGAATAAGGAATGATTTATAGGTTGAGTGTCAATTTTGTGTAATAAAAAGCCCCATTTGTTCCCATTTGTGTAGCGTCCCATAAGCCCCCACTATCGGTATAACCATTCTGTTTTGAAGGATACATATTGAAGATATTATTGGCACCTAATTGTAAGTTTATGGGAGTGCTAAGTTGGTAATTAAAGTGTAAGTCTGTGGTTATTTTTGGGGCGTAAATATCTGTTGCGGCATTGAGTTGCTCCGAAGCAGAATTATTGAAATTGGCGACATCTTCTGCTATTTGCCAATCAATTAGTTTGATGCGGCTAAAACGGGTAAAGTTGATTGATGTTGCCAATTTTCCAAGTTCGTAATTAATGCCCAAATTAAATTTGCTGTTGGGAGCAGATCCTAATAAAAATTGTTGATCTCTGATTCCAAAAAAAGTTGCTGCATCCAATTCTTTGTTTTTAATTTCGGTTAGCTTCATATAATTGACGTTCCCCGAAAGGTGTATCGAAATTTTACCATTGTCCAATACCTTTTTCCAATTAAGAATTATATCGAGCCCTTTTGTTTGGGTATCAACTCCATTTGCAAAAAACTGAACGTTATCCAAACCAAATCCAAGCGATGAAGCATCAAAATTTCCACTTAAAATGATTCGATCTTTTATGGCTACAAAATAAGCATCAATAGAAGCATTTAGATTAGGACTAAATTTAGTTGTAAATCCAATACTAAAGTTCCTAGCCTTTTCTTCTTTCAATCGATCAATATTAAAAGAACGGGCAATCGGATTGTTATTTGCAATTAATAACGATTCTGTGGGTACGTTTCCAATGAAGTTGGTAAACGTTAAATTGTAATAGGTTTGCGCTAATGATGGAGCTCTAAAACCTGTACTGTAGGAACCGCGGATATTTAGTTTGGGAGTTACTTGATATCTGGAAGCCAATTTTATATTAAGAGTACTGCCAAAATCACTGTAATATTCATAGCGCAATGCAGTGCCAATCATGAATTTTTTGGTAAAATCTATCTCTGTGTCTGCATAAATACTAAAATTAGAACGATTTCGATCTACTTCATTTTCGGGAGAGTACCCAGGAAAACCTTGTGCCCCTCCTGGTCGAATGACACCATTATATGTTTTGTAGTCTGAAATGGGGGTTTGAGAGGTAACCATTTCATCATAAATATCATAGGACGCATAAGAAGCTTCTTCGCCAGCAAATATTTTATACTTATCCAAACGGTATTCGAGTCCTAAAGCAACATTGTATCCAAGAGATTTGGTTTTGTAGTATTTAGAAAAGTCAACACTAGTTGTATTTTGAATTAACTGATGTCCACCCGCATCAAACTCTGTTGGAGAGTGCTCTTCTAAAGTGGCATTAAGTGTATTTTTTATAAAATAATGGAAATTATTTCGGCCAAAAGTATTATTGATATCTACATTCCAATCTTTAAAATTAGTAACGAATCCGAATGAAAAAGAATTGTCGGTAATATCGGAAGTAATTAAAGGGTTAAATCCATCTGGGTAGATGTCTAAAACATTGCGTTCACTATCGATAGCTCTTGTAAAAGCAAATGCTTCTGTATCTTTATAATTGAAACCACCATTTAAGTAAAACTTTGTAGCAGCATCTATGGGGATTTCAGAATTTAAAAAGAAACTCACATTTTTTACGGAAGCCTGTCCAAATTTTTGTCGACTAATTGTCCCAGGTCTTAGCGTGTTATCTGAAGACAATGCTTCTGTAGAGAAGTTTATAAATCCTTTCTTAGCAATTTTAGCACCATAATTCAATGCTAATTTATAAGTAAACCCATCTATTTTAGAAGGTAGTGTTCCCGTACTATTTGAATTATGAAAGCCAACAGTAGAACTTACATTCAAATCATCATCACCGTCTCTTAATACAATGTTGAGAACTCCTGCAATGGCATCAGAACCGTACTGCGCCGATGCACCATCTCGTAATAATTCAATTCTTTTAATAGCAGAAATTGGAATGGCATTTAAGTCCGTTCCAGAATTCCCTCTTCCACGAGTTCCATATAAATTTACTAAGGAAGCTTGATGTCTTCTTTTTCCGTTGATTAATACTAGTGTTTGATCTGGTCCTAACCCTCTTAATGTGGCCGGATCGATATGATCTGCACCATCTGCACCTGATTGTTTTGAAGCGTTAAAAGAGGGAATGACATATTGTAATAATTGATTAATTTCTACTTGACTACTTTTTGATGCCGAATTTTCGATGTCAATAAAGTCAATAGCTACAGGTGTGTCGTTTGCAACTCTATTTTTATTTCGAGAGCCAACAATTTTAACTTCATCCAATTCTTGTCCAGAGACTAATACAATGGTATGAAACTTTTTAGCGGTCAATTGGAGAGTTTTCGTTTTATGACCCAAAAAACTAACAACGATATTGTTGTCTCTTTGAATGTTAAATTGAAAGGTTCCATCAGAATTGGCTGTTGTCCCAAACAACGATTTGTTGTCTTTTAAAGTAGCGCCGCTTAAAGGAATGTTATCGGAACTTAAAACAATACCTTTAACGGTGATGGTTTTATAACGAAGCGTACTGTCTATATTAATTGTCGTATAATTTGAAACGTCTCCTTTAGATTTGCTTCTTCTCTTTGGCGCCTCATCTTTTGAATAAACAACATAGTAGTTGTTCCCTAAATCATCAAAATTGAAAGGGGTTAACTTTTGTAATAAAGAGATGGATTCTTTTAGAGATAAGTTTAAGAATCCACTTTCTTGTACGAGTCTATTTCCAATAAGGTTGGAGTCGTATGTAAAGAATATTTTGTGGTCATTACTTATTTTATTTAGTAATTGAGATAGCTCAATCTCAGTATTTGTTTTAGTTTGAGCCTTTGTTAAATGGCAAGTTGAAATGAGACATAGAATCCATACTAATTTTAAGATTATTAGTTTCTGTTTCATTTATCGAGATAGCGCTATGCTTACTTCTTACTTATTTCAAGCGTATTGTCTTTTTTTAATATGGTGACATTGGCAGATTTTTCAATCGCATTTATACAAATATCGATATTTGTATTCGGAACAGCCCCAGTAATTAGAATATTTTTGCTGTTTCTATTTTTAAAAACAATCGAATAGCCATAAGTTTCTTCAATTTTCTCCATCACATCTTCTAAAGAAATATTATCAAAGAGTAAAGAACCGTCTTTCCAAGAAGTTTCTACAATAGGATTGTAAATATTTATCTCTTCTAAAATTGCTCTTTTATCAGCAGAGTAGGAGAGGTAGTTTCCAGGAAGCATTTTTTTGTCTCCTGCATTTTTAAGTTTTAGCCAAATATTTCCTTCTTCTAAGAAAACTGATGTCTTTTCTTTTTTTGTATTTACATTAAAAGAAGTTCCATAGACTTCAACAGATAAATCGTCTGTGAGCACCCAAAATTTTGCATTTGTAGCTACTTTTTTATCTACCTGAAAAAAAGCTTCCCCCGAAAGCCATACTTTTCTACTTTCATTTTCGTAGTAGGAGAGACTTGAGTTTGAGTTTAAAGTAACATCACTACCATCTTGTAGTTTTATTTTTAAAATTTCACCAAAATGAGTCTTGTGGGTAATTTTAGGGCTTCCGCTTAAAAAGTAAAACCCTACAGAAATAAGCAATGCAATGGAAGCTGCAATATGAAGCGGTTGTAAAAATTTAACCTGTCTTTTTGGAGCTGCTTGTTTCTTTTGAATTTTTGCCTCTAATTTTGACCACTCAAAAGCAACTTTTTCCTTGCTTACAAATTCCTTCTTAAAAGAGATTCCCAATATAAGGTCTTTTGCTTGATTTACAGTTTCTTTTTGATCAGGATTGTTATAGACCCAATGTTCCCAGAAATTAATATCGGTAGCGTTTTTTTGAAGTGCCCAGTTTTTAAACGAAGTGTCCTCTAAAAAATCATTAATGTTGTTGTACTCTTTGTATTTCATTTTCTATTATAATCGTATTCTAATTAGACTAAGGTGCGTTTTCTATTTTTATACTCTTAAATTTATGTTAAAGCGATTTAAAAAGTTTTAAAATAGAAATATCTTCTTTCAGACTTTTAATAGCCTTGTGCAGAGTATTTACGACACTTTGGTAATTGATGTTCATGATTTCAGCAATTTCTGCTGTTTTCAATTCACTATAATATTTTAAATAAATAGCCTCTTTTTGTCTTTTGGGCAATTTATTTAAAAGGACTTCGATGTTTTTGTTTTTAAAACTTTCTGTTTCCTGGTTTGTGATTAACTCTTCTTTAGTGAATTGGATATCGGTAATAATTTCCTCAGAAAAATCGGTTGTTTTAACTTTCTTATTCTTTGTGATTACTTTTATGATAAAACGTTTGTATGAAGTAAATAAATAGGGTGCAATGGTCTCTAAATCACTGAGGTTTTCTCTTTTTTCATAGATGTATAAAAAAAAGTCTTGCAGGGTGTCTTCTGTAAGTGCTTCGTTTTTAGAAATTTTTAAACCATAACTGTGCAGCAACGGATAATAAGTTTCAAAAAGCACTGCATAGGCTTTCAAATCGCCCTCTTTTAGTGATTTCCAAAGATATTTATCAGTCAGTTTCTCCATCTACGAATTTAAAATTTTAAAATATTGTTCAATATAGATAAAATTTTGAGTTTCTGTTTTCTTTATTGATTTTATTCCTCATTTTATGAAACTTCCTATATATTTGTACTCGCAAAATTTAAAGAAATGAAAGCCGGAATTGTAGGATTACCAAACGTAGGAAAATCAACATTATTTAATTGTTTATCGAATGCAAAAGCGCAAAGTGCCAACTTTCCTTTTTGTACAATCGAACCCAATATTGGTGTTGTAAATGTGCCAGATGCACGTTTAGAAAAATTAGAAGAATTGGTAAACCCAGAAAGAGTATTGCCTGCAACCGTAGAAATTGTAGACATTGCTGGTTTGGTAAAAGGAGCAAGTAAAGGAGAAGGTTTAGGGAATCAGTTCCTTGCAAACATTAGAGAGACAGATGCTATTTTACATGTAGTACGTTGTTTTGATAACGACAATATTATTCATGTAGATAATTCTATAGATCCAGTTCGAGATAAAGAAACAATCGATATTGAATTGCAATTAAAAGATTTAGAGACTGTTGAAAAACGTTTAGAACGTGTAAAAAGAACTGCAAAAACGGGCAATAAAGAAGCACAAGCTGAGTTGGTTGTTTTATTAAAAATCGAAGAAACCTTATTAAAAGGAATTTCCGTTAGAGCATTGGAATTTTCTGAAAAAGAAATGGAATTTGTACAATCATTACAATTCATAACAGCAAAGCCTGTATTGTATGTGTGTAATGTTGATGAAAAATCTGCAGTAACTGGAAACGATTATGTTGAAAGAATCCGCGAAACGGTGAAAGATGAAAACGCAGAGGTAATTGTTTTAGCAGTAGGAACAGAAGCAGACATTACAGAGTTAGATGATTACGAAGAAAGGCAAATGTTTTTAGCAGATATTGGATTGGAAGAAGCCGGTGTTTCGCGTTTAGTGCGTTCCGCATATAAATTATTAAATTTACAGACCTATTTTACAGCTGGTATAAAAGAAGTGAGAGCTTGGACCATTCCAATTGGATCAACAGCACCTCAAGCAGCGGGTGTCATTCATACTGACTTCGAAAAAGGATTTATCCGTGCAGAAACAATTGCCTATGAAGATTATGTAACTTTTGGAAGCGAAGCCAAAGTAAAAGAGGCTGGGAAGATGAAAGTAGAAGGGAAGGAATATATTGTAAAAGATGGTGATGTAATGCACTTTCGATTTAATGTGTAAGTCCTTTTTATTACTATACCGATTACATGAAAAAAAACTCTCTCATAGAGTTTTTTTTTATTTTCTAACTGTAACATCTACTTTGGCACTCTAATTGCTATACTTATGTAAAAAAAATATGAAAAAAAATTTACTTATTTTATTTTTCAGCCTCTTATTAATTGGTTGTAGTAGTGTTAAAAAAACACAAAAAGCAATTAATAAAGGAAATTATGATAAAGCAATAAGCATCGCTATCCGAAACCTAAAAAACAACAAAACCAAGAAGGAAAACCAACCCTATGTTCTCCTCTTAGAAGAGGCATTTGCCAAAGCTTCAAAACGAGATCAAGGTAAAATCACTTTTTTAAAACAAGATGCAAATCCAGAAAATCTAGAAAGTATTTATAATTTATACTTGGGCTTAAATAAAAGACAACATCAAATAAAACCTTTATTACCATTGCGGATATTAAAAAACAATGCCAATGCACGTTTTAATATGGTGAATTATGCCGCTGAAATTATCAATGCAAAAAAAGAACTTTCAAATTATTTATACTCAAAAGTCAAAACATTATTTGCCTCTAATTATAAATACGACTATAGAAAAGCGTATGAAGAGTTAAAGTATATTGAAGAAATTAATCCGAACTATAAAGACACACCGGCTTTAATTCAAGAAGCTAATGCTAAAGGAATCGATTATGTTTTTGTTTCAATGAAAAACGAAACAGAACAAGTGGTCCCTAAAAAATTAGAAAAAGATTTATTGAATTTCGATACCTATGGATTGAATGATTTCTGGACAGTGTATCATAGTAGAAAAGATACTGAAATTAAATATGATTTTGGATTGTCCTTAAATTTAAGAAAGATAGAAGTATCACCAGAGCAGGTGAGAGAAAAGCAAATCATAAAAGAAAAACAAATAAAAGACGGATATCAATATTTGTTGGATACTGACGGAAACCAAGTGAAAGATAGTTTGGGCAACAATATTAAAGTTGATAAACATATAAATGTTCGTTGTGAATTGTACCAATTTACGCAGTTTAAGTCAGCCTATGTATCTGGACAAGTGACGTATGTAGATTTTCATGCAAAACAAACGATTAAAGTGTTTCCAATAAAAAGCGAATTCATTTTTGAACACTCATATGCAGATTACGATGGAGATAAAAGAGCCTTAGGTCGTTCTTTTTTGAGTCTGTTAAAGATGAAGTCAGTTGTGTTTCCAACCAACGAGCAAATGATCTATGATACTGGAAGTGATTTGAAAAAGAAATTAAAAGCGATTATTTCACGAAATAAATTCACAAAATAAGCGCTTTTAATTTTTATCCTTTGTAAAAAGGCAATTTCACCACAGTCGCAGAAATTGCCTTTTTACGAATTTGAATTTGAATTTTTGTTCCAGATTTTGAAAATACTCTTGGAACGTAGCCCATTCCAATTCCTTTTTGTAAACAAGGACTCATTGTTCCAGAAGTTACTTTTCCAATAACGGTTCCATCGGCATCAACAATATTATAGCCATGCCTTGGAATGCCTCTTTCGTCCAATTCAAAAGCAACTAATCTACGTGTTGGTTTCGCTTCTTTTTGTTTGGCCAGAGCCGGTGCATTTATAAAATCTTTTGTAAATTTTGTAATCCAACCCAAACCAGCTTCAATAGGAGATGTTGTGTCGTCAATATCATTACCATACAAGCAATAGCCCATTTCTAAACGCAAAGTATCTCTTGCAGCCAAACCAATCGGTTTAATTCCAAAGCGTTCTCCTGCTTCAAAAACTTGCTTCCAAATTTGGACTACTTCGTCATTTTTACAATAGATTTCGAAGCCACCAGAACCAGTATACCCTGTTGCCGAAATAATTACGTTTTCGATTCCTGCAAAATCGCCAATTTTAAATGTATAAAAAGGAATGTCTGCCAAATCTACAGAAGATAAGGATTGCATTGCGTCCACTACTTTTGGTCCTTGAATTGCCAATAGTGAATATGTTTCTGAAAGGTCTTTCAAATCTGCATCAAATTGCTCATTGTGTTTCGAAATCCAATTCCAATCTTTTTCAATATTTGAAGCATTGACAACAAGCAAATATTGATTTTCTTTGATTTTATAGCAAATAAGATCATCTATAATCCCGTTACTTTCATTTGGAAAACAACTGTATTGAGCATCACCAATGGCTAATTTAGAGGCATCGTTGGATGTTACTCGTTGGATGAGCGCCAATGCACTATTTCCGCTTACCAAAAACTCACCCATATGACTTACGTCAAAAACACCAATAGATTCCCTTACGGTAAGGTGTTCTGCAGTAACGCCTTCATACTGAACGGGCATATTATATCCTGCAAAAGGAACCATTTTTGCGCCTAAAGAAACATGAATTTCGTGCAATGCTATATTTTTCATATTTTAGTTTTCTAAAATTTTTAGCTAAATTATTAAAAAATAGACAATAATCAATCACTAATTTTTTGTTAATTTTTTGAACTATAAATTAATTCCCTTCATATTTAGGAGTCTACGCAAAAGGATCACTAATGAAGAAATTTAAATAAGAACTTGTTTGTATGGTTTACCAATTAGGGGAATTCTAGTCGTATGCATCTCTTTTTAAAATAGATTTTCTTATCATATTGGTTTAGGGGGGCATGATTCAAGAAATTGTGGTAATTTTGAAAAAAAACAGGATAAAAATCTATTTTAATGATTTTAGTTTTACCCGATTTAGATAAATAATGAGCAACGAACAACCGAATAATCCAATGCATGGGATTAAATTAGCAACCATATTAGAAGAACTTTTCAAAGAATATGGGTGGGAGGAATTAGGAGATATTTTAAATATGAAAGCATTTCAGAACAACCCAACTTACAAATCGAGTTTAAAGTTCTTAAGAACGACTCCTTGGGCGAGAGAGAAAGTAGAGAAACTCTATGAGAAAACCATATTAAAATAAAAGCTTACCGATTACAAAATCGAAAAGCTTTTGAGATATTTACTCAACATTTAAATAATTTTTTAGTTCTTCATAAGTACGAATCTTTAGAGATACCTTTTCTTTACCAATTACTTTTTTGATTTGTTCTGGAATTTCAATGGTAACGGGAAGAGTTGTTTCTACAACATCTAAAAACTTTACAGGATGGGCAGTTTCTAAGAACACGCCATATTCATTTTCTTTTAAATCATATTTCTGCAGGCCCAAATACCCTACTGCTCCATGTGGATCAGCAACATATCCAGTTTCTTCAAAAATTGATTTCATCGCTTTTTTGGTAGCCTCATCTGTGAAACTATATGAAGAGAATTTGCTTTTTAAGGCACCCAAATCATTATTAAATAATTCTTGAATACGAATAAAATTACTAGGGTTTCCAACATCCATTGCATTTGAAATTGTTGCTTTAGAAGGTTTGGGTGTATAAACTCCATTTTCTAAATAGTCGGAAACAGTATCATTTATATTGGTCGCGGCAATAAAGTGTTTTATGGGTAAACCTAATTTATTTGCCATGATTCCTGCGCAAATATTTCCAAAATTCCCACTTGGTACTGAGAAAACTAATTCTTTGTTTTGCTTTTTTAATTGTCTGTATGCAAAGAAAAAGTAAAACATTTGGGGCAACCAACGTGCCACATTTATGGAATTTGCAGAGGTCAGTGTTCGTTGTATACTTTCATCTAAAAAGGCAGTTTTCACCATATCTTGGCAATCATCAAAAACCCCATCAACTTCTAATGCAGTGATGTTATTTCCTAATGTAGTTAATTGACGTTCTTGAATGTCGCTCACTTTACCACTTGGGTATAAAATTACCACTTTAATCCCTTTCTTATTTAAAAAACCATTTGCAACGGCACCCCCAGTATCTCCCGAAGTTGCTACTAAAACCGTAATTTCTTTGTCATTATCACGATTGAAATACGCTAAGCAAGAACTCATAAAACGGGCACCAACGTCTTTAAAAGCCATTGTGGGTCCGTGAAATAATTCAAGCGTACCAATGTTTTCTTTAATTTCCACAACAGGAAAATCAAAGGAAACAGTCTCTTTAATAATTTCTTTCAATACCGTTTCTGGAATTTCATCCCCTATAAATTGCTTGATGGCTTCAAATGCAATTTCTTCATGAGAATACTGTTCAATGTTTTCGATAAAATCGTTAGAAAGTGGTCTAATTTTTTCTGGAAAATAAATTCCTCTGTCTTTTGCAAGTCCTTCTATTACTGCGTTCTTAAACGTTGTGTTTGGTGACTTTCGGTGTAAACTGTAATAGTTCATTGTTATGAGTTTGTCGTTTTTAGTTTTAGGTTTTGCTAAGGCATACTACTGATCTCTAAAAACTATTTAATAATTTTCATTCCTTGTGAATTCACTTTTGAAATAAACATTTCAAAATCAATTCCGGTTTCTTTATAAGTTGCTTCAATCGATTTATACACTTTTTTTGCACTATCGTCTCCCTTGCACAAGGCGAAAATTGTTGGGCCAGACCCACTAATTCCTGCACCTAAAGCACCCGCTTCTACTGCACTTGTTTTTACATAGTCAAAAAAAGGAATTAAACCTTTTCGAAAAGGCTCTACAATAACATCTACCAATGAGTTGCTGATCAATTTATAATTGTTTGTAAATAGGCCACTTACTAAACCTCCCACGTTTGCCCATTGTGTAACAGCATCTTTCAATGCGATTTCTTTTGGTAAGACATTTCTTGCGTCTTTTGTTTTTATAGCTATTTGAGGATGAATTGCAACGACTCTCAAGTCTTCTGGGACGGGTAGTTTTATGACTTCCAACGGTTCATAACTTCTCACTAAAACAAACCCGCCATAAATTGCAGCAGCAACATTGTCAGCAATTGCAGACCCGCAAGCAACTTCTTCTCCAAACATGGCAAATTTTGTCAGTTCTAAATTGGAATATTGATGTGTTAAAAATTGATTTATTCCAAATGCAGCACCAGCAGCACTTGCTGCGCTACTCCCTAATCCACTACCTGGAGAAAAACCTTTATGAATGGTTAATGCAATACCGAAATCGGCGCTTGCTTCCAATAGTATTTTTTTAATTACGGCACTTGCTGCATTTTCATCAACGTTGTAAGGCAATTCAGCGCCAGTAATATTGGTTATTTTAACTCCTTTTTCTAAAGTTTTCGTGAAGGTCATTTCATCTCCAATTGCATCTACTGCAAAACCCAAAGAATCAAATCCGCAAGAAACATTAGCTACCGTAGCTGGAGCAAATATTTTTAAATAATCCATGATTTATAGTGTATAAAGATTGAAAATGAGAAAATTAAAAAGCACTTTTAAATCTAAAGTACTACTATTTTCAACCTTTTTAGTCTTTTTTTTTAATCAAATTTACAAATTTCCAATTCTTATAATATCTGCAAAAATACCTGATGCTGTTACATCTGCACCAGCGCCCGCTCCTTTTATTATAAGTGGGTTTATTGGGTATCTGTCTGTGAAAAACAACACGATATTATCACTTCCTTCTAAATTATAAAAAGGATGTTCTGGCGCAATCTGTTGCAAACCAACATTTGCGTTCCCGTTTTCAAATGCTGCCACATATTTTAAACGGCAATTTTTAGTATTCGCCTCCTTAAAAATTTTTTGGAAATGTGCTTCGTTTTGTGCTAAAGATTCATAAAAATCATCATTATTTGATGCTTCTAGGCTGTTTTTAGGTAAAAAAGCATTGTTTTCTATATTTTCTAACTCTAAATCGTAGCCACTTTCTCTGGCTAAAATTAGAATTTTTCGTGCGACATCTATACCGCTTAAATCAATTTTTGGATCGGGTTCTGTATACCCTTCTTTTTGTGCTGCTGAAACCACATGGTGAAATGTCGATTTAGCATCAAAATTGTTGAAGACATAATTCAAACTTCCTGACAAAACAGCTTGAATTTTATGAACTCGATCTCCTGAAGCAACTAAGTTTTTTAAGGTGTCAATTATGGGTAAACCAGCACCAACATTTGTTTCAAATAAGAAGGGTACATTATATTTTCTCGAAGTTTCTTTTAGTTTTTTATAATTTTCTAAAGAAGAGGCACAGGCAATCTTATTACAAGTAACCACCCCAATACTTTCACTTAAGTAGTTTTCGTAAAATTCTGAAACTTGCTGATTTGCGGTATTATCTACAAAAACACTGTTTCTTAAGTTGCTGTTTTTTACTTTTTCAAAGAAGGCTGTTAAACTCGTGGGTGTTCCGTTGGTTAGTGGTTCTTTCCAGTTTTCCAAATCAATACCATTTTCATCGAAAAACATTTTTCGAGAGTTAGAAATCGCCACCACTTTAATACTTAATTTTAAATGTTTTTTTAAGAATTCTTTTTGCTGATGAATTTGTGCTAAAAAGCGTTCTCCAACATTTCCAACTCC
>TARA_B110000902_G_scaffold83433_1_pt1 | contig 16303 bp, 13 predicted proteins | sample TARA_B110000902 | Tara Oceans TARA_B110000902 (sample SAMEA4398009) | marine metagenome | biome: Polar Biome; feature: [SRF] surface water layer (ENVO:00010504); material: water (ENVO:00002006), including particulate matter (ENVO:01000060) such as... | depth 5 m | reverse complement strand
AATCGTCCATTTGAATAATAAGCTGCGTTGGCAAGTGCCATAGAATGACGACCCGTTTTACCTCCATTAAAACCAATACTTAAAAGAGCACTATCTGCAAACCCAATAGACTGCTGGTGACATGATCCACAGGAGACTGTGTTATTTATGGACAAAAGCGTATCGTAAAATAAAACTCTGCCTAGTGTTGCACCCCAGTTAGTAGTCGGATTAGACTGTGGAGTATTGTTTTGAATAGTGATAAACTGATTTTTAAAAAAAGAAGGTAATGAAGGGTCAGAATAGTTTGCAACTTCTAAGGGTAACTTAAGTTGATTAAGCGATACATCATCTTCTACCATTAATGCAGGATTCTCTTTACAAGAGCCAATAAGGATAATGACAATAGAAATTAGAAAACTGAACTTTATTTTTAAATTTTTAGCGAAGTAGTAAGATACCATTAGTTTTAAATTATTACTGATCTATTCCAATTCCTTATCTATAATTCCTCCTTTACCAACCGCACTTCAACATAACTGTAAGCTCTTTTTCTTTAGTACTGTTTATTAATTGAATAACAAAGTTATTCAAAAATCATCAAGGGGGTATATTGCCCAGTGCATCGTGTGGTCTTTTGTGGTTATAATCGTTGACCCAAATGTCTGTTTGCTCTCTGACCTGATGTATGTTTTCAAAGATAAAGGCGTCGAGTACGCTCCGACGGTAGCTTCCATTATATCTTTCTACATACGCATTTTGTGTTGGCTTCCCGGGTTGGATATTTCAAATAATCAGCCTCAATTATATCATCAATAAATTTACCCGAAGTATTTAACACATCACTCCCCCCCTTGACAAGACTGATCGGGCTAAAATTTCGAGTACAAGCCTCCTAATAGATTCGAATGACCCAAGTCTCCTGTAAATACTAGGCTTACGATTGATTGCAACAGCAATATAGGTTGTTCGGTAATCCGAACAAAGGTTTCACAAGTATCTTACGAATGCATAAATGTGGATTTAGATGTATCGGCATATAGAATTTGGACAATTCTAAATACTGTCAGGTTCTGATATTAGAAACTAGATTGAATCCTTTTTTTTCTTCTTGCTGATTAGCAAATTACTCCGCATCCTAAGGTTTGGTTCATTTTGATCCGCTCTCTTACCTGATCTCGAACACTGTTTTCATCAAGCTTTGGTTTGCAGTTGTAATGAACTTCATATGGAGTATATAGTCCAAGCATACAATGTGGCCTTCGCCTACAGAAATCATAAACAGCATCAATTAAATGAACACTGAGCTCTTCGGTATTATTCTGAGGTTCCTTAAATAGGTATTGATATTTTAGGATCTTGTTGCTGGCTTCAACCATCGCATTGGATTGAACGATATCTCTTAGAGCTATCTTCTTTGTTATATCTACTTGTGACTTTCTAATGAACTCTTCAACTGTACTGTTGTTATTCTCTGTTCCTCCATCTACGATCAAATCAATGGATGGAGTAGGAGTGAGATCAGTTCCAAATTCCTGAAGAATAGCTTCTCTCATTGTTTGTGTTCTCACTTCCCCATTATACTTTATAGATACCTTACAGTTGATAATGAGCTTAGAGTAATTGTCTACGATTAAATAAACATAGTTTTTAACTCCATCCAACGTTTTAACTATGGTTATATCCATATGCCAAGTATGATTAGGTCGTGGTGCTCGGATAGCATCATACTTCTTTTGCTTCTTGTATTTGAATCGAGGTTTTCTAAACTCAAACTTTCGATTGTAGTTGTACCAAGAGGATAAAGAAAGCTTAACGTGATCATTCCTAACGGCATATGCCCATACAGAAGCAATTGGCCAATGCTTGAATCGTTTTCTATTGAGTAGACGTCTAATGGTTTGTAATTCATCTAACCTTACTTGTCCTGGGTATCGCTTTAGACAAACACCATTTGCTGAATTAGTACAATGATTCTTAGCTGCTTTGAGCCAATACGAAAATGTATTAGGACGAATGTCGAAGAACTTGCACAAAGTCTTTGTGCCGCCCTCAAATGAGTTCTTAGACGACATAATGAATGATAAGATTGACTTGTAATTTTCTTTGATGGCTTGCTTCATCTCTTCCCTACCAAAGATCTCAAAGATGGTGAGTTTGATTCTGGTGTATGCAACGAAGAGTCTTTTCTCTAAAGCCACTTTTTGATCATAGATGATTTTGAGTTCTTCTACATTGTCATTTATCGCAATAGCATATTGTTGGCCAACGTACTTTTCCGTAGAATCATACTTCCAAGCATGTGAAGTTGATCTTGGAATAGATTTAATAAACGTTTCTGGTAACCATTGTTTATGAATATCGAGAGCGTATGCAATCTTGACGGTGGAGTGATATGAATTTCTATTTCTCATGGCAAAACAGCGTTCGGATTAACGAACATAAAATTTCAACTACTCGAAAGTACAAAATATTGATAACAAGTCAATTAGCTCAAAAAAATGTTCGACTTAAGGCTCCTAGGGGCTACCCTGACACGAGGCTAGCTGGATGGCTAATATAGTCACCATCAAACAAGAGTACGTGCCTGCCGATGTAGCCAGTAAGTTTGGACTAGTACCCGATTCACACCATAGCCCAAAGTGGTACAAACTCGTGATTATGGAGCATGCAACTATTGAAAAGCTGCAACTGTTGCTAAGCGATTTATAGCTCACGTCTTTTTCAAATTTGAGATTCATCTATGTAGATTTTTTTCATCTACATATTATTGACGTACTCTTGCCCTAAGATTACAAAAAGCTGTAACAGAACCAAAACAACCATGGCAACATTCTACATCATTCACTCCAAATCTACAAACGCCTTCTACACTGGGAGTAGTACCAACTTCGAAATGCAATTTGAACAGCATAAAAACGGGCACTTCCCCAAGGGTTTTAAATCAAATGCTACAGACTGGGTAGCCTATTTTCTTATTCATGATATAGAAATAGATACTGCCAACAGAATAGTGAAGCATACAAAAAAGAACAAGTCTCAGGAGTTCTTTGAAAGTCTCAAAGCAGATCCAACAATAGCTGAGAAACTTGTAGCAGAGTTGACCCCAGAGTCTTCACGATAGCTGAAAGGCTCTTGCATATCATTTGTTAGAATAAATTTATTGATAAAACTTACTGTCCCATTTTTTAAGAAATCATCTACAACTCTTCCTTTACCGAACCACACTTCAACATAGCCTCTCCAAAGTATGGGTTCAATACTTTCTTTTCTTTGCTAAGCCATCTAGCTCCATTATTGTTGTCAGCCATGGGGCATAGCTGAACATACAACTTATCCATTCTAGGTTTAAGACTCTTGCTAATTAGTATCATTTGCTCTGAAATATGAACAAATTTATTCCGTGCTTCAGTAATATCTGAAGATGATTTATTTGCACTAATTAGCTTTTTTAGTGCACTAGAATACTTCATCCAAATGTCATGATTCTCTCCTTTGAATAGACTCATGCTTATTTGACTGAATTGCATCTCAAACGCTAACAACGATTCTTGACTTCCTCCAAAGTCATCACTGACTAGGTTGTTTTTTATTTCTAAGTACGAATCAAAGAGCTTCTCTAAACCTTTATTTGCTTCGCTGCTAATAATTGCAGCTGCTTTACTTTGACTTTCCATTTGAGAGGGAATTCCTCCATGATTATGATGTCCTGTTGATGATTTTATTCCCTCAAGATTCATCATACTGGGCTTACCCGCAAGTTGTGCTGCGGCATCTATACTGAATGTCCCATTTGTTGCTATTTCATCGCCTTCTGCTAATCCGCTGCTTATGATATACGAATCGCCAAGTGAAGGGCCTAAAGTCACCTGAGTGAGCATAAAATTAACTCCACTAGATGACTCCATTTTTTTATAAACTATAGATTTCTCTCCTGTCCACATCACAGCAGTCTTAGGAACTACAATAGTATTCTCCTTTGCTGATATCTCAGATTTAATGGTGCCGTCGACAAGCATCTCAGGTTTCATTTTTTTATTCGAATTGTTCACTTCCACCCTTGCTTTAGTTGTCCGAGACATTGGGTCAACTATAGGATCAATGAAAGAGATGTTCCCGCTGAATATCTTTCCTGAAATTGCATTCAATGAATACGATACTTTATCTCCTTTTTTTACAAAATTTAAATCAGACTCATACAAATCAAATAATATCCATAGTTTATTCAAATTTGAGATTTCATACAGAGCTTCTCCTTGATGCAGATGGTCGCCAACATGGACTAGTTTATCTGTAACAACACCTGAAATATCTGCACGTATTGGAAAATTTTCTATAATTTTTCCAGTTTCTATAATTGTATTTATGGTGCTAGATGAAAGTTTCCAGTTGCGGAGTTTCTCTTTTGCAGCGTTAAAGAGTGCAGGTTGTAAGTCTATAAGCTTCTGAGCTTCAAACATCTCTTTTTGAGCCGTTATCAGTTCGGGAGAGTATACGTATGCTAATACTTGGCCTTTGGACACTTGCACACCTGTGTAGTTGATTTTTAGCTGCTCTATTCGCCCAGCGATGTGGCTTGTTTGGGTAAATACTTCTCTTTCATCTGGTTGAACTTTCCCATTTAACCTCAATTCCTTAAGAGCACTTCCTTTTGTTACTATAGCCGTTTGCACATTGGCTAGTTGCATAGCTGTAGGTGACATTTTAATACTCATTGGGTTCTCATCAGATTGAGAGTTTCTTAAAGGTATTAAGTCCATTGCACAAATTGGGCAATCTCCGGATTCATTCATCCTAATCTGAGGATGCATAGAGCATGTCCAGGTTTGTTGGCTAGTTTCATGATTAATATGAGATGAATCATTTACTTTATCACTAAAGACAAAGTATCCAATTAGCAACCCAAAGAGTGCTGTGACTGTTGGCACTACAAATAATTTTCTTATATACTTTTTGTTCATTATTTATTCGTTAAATATTCTAATTGTGAAATGGCAATGTTGTAATTCATTGTTTCGCTTGATAATCTCATTTTGTACTTAATAAGTAATTGTTGAGCTCTTATTAATTCAACAAAATCTTTGCCTGAAGTACTGTAAGCCGTATAGAGTAAATCCAAAATTCTAGCCTGGATATTCATCTCATTGCTGTAAAGGCGGATAAATTCTAATGCTGCTGACAAGTTATACTTAGCTTTAGCAAATTCGTCATGTTGATTATTCTTGTACTCTTGTTTATTTAGCTCTAAGGCATTTCTAAGATAACTAGCTTCATTTATAGCTGCTTTGTACTGAGACCTAAAGATAGGCAGAGATATTGTAGCCATTGGCATTAGTATATCCTTACCATCATCCACCACTGATGAGACATTTCTTTTACCAACTATTGCATAATCCAATCCCAACCCTATGCTTGGTAGTCCTGATAGTTTGGCTAACTCCCCTTGCTTAGATACAGCATTCATTTTCAAATCAAACGAAGCAATTGTCGGGTTATTCGTGAAAATACTGTCAGCACTAAACAGTCTATTGTTAGCCGTATTATCAAATGTTTCTAATTCAATAACGGCATCAGAAACCCTATTTAATAGCCGATTGAAATGAACTCGTAGAGGATTCATCTTTTCATTTAACAGGCTAACTTCGCTCTGCACGTCTTCTATCTGCACATCTATACGCAGCACATCTACCATAGTACCTTTGCCGTTGGCCAATCGAATATTGGCAAGTTCTTTATAGGTGGTAAGTAATACTAAATTTTCTTGTTGAAGTCGTATATGTTCATTCAACTCTATAAGTGGATAGTATGCCATTTTCACATCGCGAAATACGCTAAGCTTATACGCTACAAACTCTTGGTACTTACTCTCTGCAAACTTGGTAGCTATATCTTCTTTAGCATCTAAGGTACCAAACCAAGGAAACATCTGACTTAGAGAAAATTTTATTCTCTGTGGCCCTACACGTGTTTCTACAGGGCTAATAAAATAGCCAAAAGAAAAGGTTGGGTTACTTAAGGTATTTACTTGATCTATGCGTTGCATTGATGCTTCAAACTCCGCATATTTCGCCTTGAGTCCGGCATTGTTCTCTGCGGCATATTTCAGGTAGTTATCCAAGTGTTGTGCTTGGATCGCCAATGGCCGAACCGCTAACCCAAGAATAAAAATAAATGTGATTCTATTTATCATTTGATTTTTTCTTTAATTGATATTCTTCTCTCATACTGTACAGCACTGGAGTAATGAAATAGGTAATGGAGGCTACTATCATTCCACCAAATGCAGGTATCGCCATGGGTATCATAATATCAGCACCTCTGCCTGTGGAAGTAAGAACAGGTAAAAGAGCTATAATAGTAGTAGCTGTAGTCATTATTGCAGGTTTTATTCGTTTCAGACCTGCCTCAGAAACTGAAGCTCTTATCTCGCCTATGGTTTTGGGTTTATTCTTTTTAAAACTCTGGTCTAAATACGTACCAATAAGAACCCCATCATCTGTTGCTATCCCAAATAAGGCGATAAAACCTACCCAAACGGCTACACTAAGGTTGATGGTCTTTATCTGAAATAAATTCCTTAAATCGGTATCAAATAATGAGAAGTTGAGAAACCATCCTTTGCTGTAGAACCAAAGCATTAGAAATGCACCACTAAATGCCATCGCTACTCCTCCAAATATCATCAATGAAGTAGAAATAGATTTGAACTGAAAATAGAGAATAAGAAATATGATAACAAGTACTAGTGGTACCACTATGGCTAACCTTTTCTCAGCTCTAATCTGGTTTTCATAGCTTCCAGAGAACTTGTAACTCACTCCTTTGGGTACTACAATAGAACCTTCATCTATTCTCTCATTGATAAGACTTTGTGCTGCTTCTACTACATCCACCTCAGCATAGCCATCTTTCTTATCTAGTAATACATATCCTACTAAAAAGGTGTTTTCACTTTTTATCATCTGAGGACCCCGCACATACTCCACATCTACCAAATCCCCTAGCGGGATATGAGCTCCACTTGCAGTAGACACCGTTATTTTTGTTAAGCTAGAAGGATCATCCCTTAGCTCTCTGGGATAACGAACTCTTACAGGAAAACGCTCTCTACCTTCAACAGTCGTGGTAATCTGCATACCGCCTATAGCTGTTTCTATAGTTTGTTGCACATCATCTATGCTGAGTCCATATCTTGATATCGCCTTTCGATTAATATTCAGATGTATATATGGTTTTCCTACTATTCTGTCAGCAAATACTGCTTCTGTTTTTACAGATGGGACTTCTTTTAAGACTTGTTCCAATTCCATTCCAAACTTTTCTATCGTTGGAAGATCTGGTCCAAATACTTTTATTCCCATTGGAGCTCTCATACCAGTTTGAAGCATAACGAGCCTTGTTTCTATAGGTTGTAGTTTTGGGGCTGACGTAACTCCTGGTAGATTAATGGTACTTATTATTTCATTCCAGATATCATCCGATGACTGAATATGGTCTCTCCAGTTTCTGAAGTATTGTCCAGACTCATCCGAAATCAAATCTTCTCTAGTAATCCCTTGACTAATTGCATTAGCGTTTGAAATAGTATCTCCATTATTCAATATAAATAGGTCTTCATTATCCGTTTTAAATCGTTGTCTATGCCCTTGCTCATTTAGAGCATACTCTGATTTATAGTTAATAATGTTTTCATACATAGATATTGGAGCTGGATCTAAAGCGGATTCTGTACGCCCCATTTTGCCTACCGCTAGCTCTACTTCTGGTATGTTAGCTAAAATCATATCCAGTTGCTGAACTACGCGTTTATTTTGCTCTACTCCTGCATGGGGCATTGATGTTGGCATTAGAAGAAAACTACCTTCGTCTAGTGACGGCATAAACTCTTTACCTATACCCGGAAAACTTTCTGAAAGTGAAGACCAAATCGCTGTCTCTTCAATGGATACATTTGCTTTTTGAAAACCTGATGATACAAATCCGAAAACAGAATTAAAACCCATCCATATAACTGAAGCTAATAAAATAATAAAAACAGGTATGGATAGAAATGTCTTTTTATGAGCAAGACACCAAGCAAGTACTGTAGAATAGTAACGCTCTAACAGAGCAAATAGTCCGAGGATGGTTGCTATGATAAGAGCTACAAATATGAAATTGAATAATTCAGACTTCCCTGCACCTAATGGCATCCAGTAATCTGCCAAAAGCCAAGTAATAGATAGTACAGATACTATGACTATCAGGTTTTTTGAAAACCAATTCTGTATAGGGCTATACTCTTGCACAAACCATGCTATGCTAATGGCAACAAGTGTAATCCCTGCCCAAGTACTAATCCAGATGATAGAAATGAATCCAACGACAATTAGTAAGGCATTGAAAATCACTCCTTTTTTATTCTTAGATATTTTAAAACCAAATATCCAATGTGCTAGAGTCGGCAAAATGAATAATGCTACTACTAAAGCAGCTAATAATGCGAAGGTTTTCGTAAATGCTAGGGGTCTAAACAATTTCCCTTCAGCCGCTTGCATTGCAAACACAGGTATGAAACTTATTACGGTAGTCGAAACAGCTGTTACAATGGCTGAACTTATTTCTGCTGCTCCATTATATATAGTTTCAATTAATTTTTGACCGCTAGGGGCTGTGTTCATATGTTTATCGATATTCTCGGAAAGAATTATTCCAAGATCTACCATCGTTCCTATAGCTATAGCAATACCTGACAATGCTACTATATTAGCATCCACATGAAAGTACCTCATTGCTATAAATACCATTAGTACAGCTATAGGTAGCAAGCTAGAAATAAGTAGCGATGCTCGTATATTGAACATCATGATGATTACCACCAAAAACGTTATTAAAATTTCGAGAGAAAGAGCTTCTTCTAGTGTACCTAGCGTTTCTTTAATGACTGTAGTCCTATCGTAGAATGGCACAATAGTCAATTGACTAACTGTGCCGTTGGCCAATGTTTTAGAAGGCAAACCACCTTTTATCTCACTAATTTTATTTTTAACTCCATTTATAACTTGTAGCGGATTAGCTCCATACCGAGCTACCACTACACCACCTACTACTTCGGCACCGTCTTTATCTAGAAGTCCCCTGCGAGTGGCAGGACCAAGTGAGACCACTCCAATATCCTTGATCCTAATAGGGACATTATCGTGAACAGCTACTACAGCTAACTCTATGTCCTCAATTGATTTAATATATCCCAGTCCTCTAACTAGATATTCTGCCTGATTGATTTCTATCGTTTTTGCACCAACATCTCTATTCGATTTCTTTACAGCAAGCATTACGCTATGCAACGGAATATCAAAAGTCTTCAAAGCATTAGGATCTACATCTATTTGATACTCTTTTACAAAACCTCCAATAGATGCTACTTCACTCACACCATCTACAGCATTTAGTCCATACTTTACAAAAAAGTCTTGAATAGAGCGTATTTCGTGTAAGTCCCACCCTCCGGTCGGGTTATTGTCTTTGTCTCTTCCTTCTAAAGTATACCAATACACTTGCCCTAGGGCCGTAGCATCAGGACCTATTGCTGGACTAACCTCGTCTGGGAGTAGGTCATTGGGAAGGGAGTTTAGTTTTTCTAGTATCCTTGATCGAGACCAATAAAATTCAACGTCTTCGTTAAATATTACATAAATACTGGAAACACCAAAGATAGAGGAGCTACGAATAGACTTCACCCCTGGAATCCCCAGTAAAGAAGTGGTCAGTGGGTATGTGATTTGATCCTCAATATCTTGGGGCGATCTACCTTGCCACTTGGTAAAGACAATTTGTTGATTTTCGCCAATATTGGGAATGGCATCAACGGGAACAGGATCCGACGGTAAAGCACCAATCTTCCAACCGAAAGGAGAAGTAACAACACCCCACGCAACGAAGAGCACAATGACGATTACCGTCACTAATTTATTATATAAAAAATACTTTATTATTCTATTAAGCATATATGTTTTTTGAAATAAAAACTAAGAGAAGATTCCCAAAACATCTTTTGTTTGGGATATGAAATATGCTTTCTATATGAGATAAACTTGCAGACGAGTCCTGTCTTCAAGTTCTATTTGTGGTGGGTCTTTAGTGGTTACCCACTTAATATTTGCCTCGTAGGCATAAGAAAGTACCTGCTCACATTTAACCTGTGAGGCAGGCATTCTTACAATTAACCAATCCAACCTAAAAACTTCGTAATTCGTTGTTTGTGCAACACTAATAACACTATCCGTACAGCAACTTTTTTTACTAACCGTACTTCTAGAAGCGTCACAATCAGAATTATCCATATCACACCCATTATTGTTCTGACCCATATTAAATTGAGCGGACACTAGTTTATCTCCACAAAAATGGACTGCAAACGCAATACTCGTTTCTGATAGAAAGAGTACTGCAACTAGTAATATGGATATGAATCTTTTCAATTCTATTTTATCTGGCTTCTATTTTATAAAGCGAGTTGGTTATATAGACGAATATTATTATTAAAATTACATTAATGTTTATCATTTTCGATATAGTCCATCGCACATACAGGGCAAGTACCAGCAGAATCGCTACCACTTCCATCACAATGCATAGGACATACATAGGCAGAAGAATATTCTTTACCTGTTTTATTAATTTCTGAACTATTTGATGAGCAGGCAGTCAGAGAGCCTATTAACAATAGCAGTATCGATGCTTTAAAAATTATTGATTTCATTACTTTTTTTTAATTTATTGAGAAAACAGCAGCATAGCAAACTGTAAAATTTAAAAATGCCCAACGGCATCGAGAAAAAAGTAATGGTATTATATCAGAAATGTCTGGTGTAGTACCAGAAGTACTCGTCCGCTATGTTTATCTGGCGGCGGATTGTAGTGAAAAACGTCACTTTCAATTCCAGGAACTGAAGTTGGAATCAACTTTACATATGGATTAATACCTAAAACAAGGTTTTCCACTTGATTATTGATAACAGGAATGTTTTGAGCTGATGTTTCTGCTTTTACTGAAGCATCAGAACAGCATTTCTTTTTAGTAAAAGAAACGGATTTGCTTTCTATCTTACAATGATCCATTTCATTCATCTCAACACACTTTTGAGCCTCACCTAGAAAACTGATTGTCTTCACTTTACCTTGACAAAGGTGCATATTAAGTGTTAATCCAAAAGAGCTCAAAAGGACAATACTACAGAGTAATAGTGCTACAGTTTTCACATATGGTGGAGTCAAATTCACTTCTACGAATATAATAGATATAATATCATAACGGAAATGTCAGGCAATGTTTTGCGTAATTTTGAGTCACTAAACTGTCATATTATTTGCTTTGAATGAACACCGAACCTAAAGACTACTTATTTCAGAATGCTCCAAAGATAAAAAAAAGAATAGCTCAGAAAAGCACGGCTGTGCTGTAATTTATTTGCTCGTTAACCGAGCCACGTACTTACCGAGTACGTCCAACTCAATATTTACGGTAGTTCCAACTTGGAAGGTATGAAAATTGGTATGCTCGTAGGTGTACGGTATAATAGCTACGCCAAATGTACGGTCTATAATATGGGTGACCGTAAGACTCGTCCCATTAATAGTGATAGATCCTTTGTGTATAATGAGTTTTTCTGGTGCGTGGCCGTTGATGTCTGTAAAGTTATCGTCTAACTCAAACTCGTACTCCCAGCTACCGTCTTTGTCTATAAGAGATCGTACGTGAGCCTTTCCGTCTACGTGACCTTGTACGATGTGTCCATCTAACCTGTCGTGCATCCGAATGCAACGCTCAAAGTTGACCTTGTCTCCTACCTTCAGTTCGCCCAAATTAGTAAGCCTAAGGGTTTCATTTATGGCCGTAACCTTGTACTCATTGCCATCGATAGCCACTATCGTAAGGCACACGCCACTATGAGCTACGCTCTGGTCTATTTTAAGCTCGTGAGTATATTTACTCTCAAAAGTAAAGGTAATGTTGGTTCCCTCCTGCTCTATGTGCTTGAGGGTGGCTATGGTTTCTATTATTCCGCTGAACATCTTGTCAAGTGCAAGTTCAAACTCAAAATTTCAAGTTCAAAGGCTATCGCCCTGAGTTTAAACTGTTTTGTTTATTAATTATTATTTTAGAAAGGATTGCAATGATTTGTTCGGTTTCATCTAGAATATTATCCAGTACATTTTCGTCGTAAACCTTTACATACTTTAGAATCTTTATCGCAACTCTTGACTCTTTTAATTCTTTTATACTTAAAGACACCTTATAAATGTAGTCTTTATCAGTGACTGTTCCCTGAGATTCACCAAAATTCAACGCTGTGCTCCCAGATGAACGCGTTAACTGTTTGCCATAATATTCGCAGGTGTATGTTTTTGGCAGCTTCTCTACAAAAAGAGAAATCTCTCCTGCATAAGCTACAAGTCTCTCCTCTAAGTCAAATGCTTTCTTGGTCATCTACCCTTTTGAACTTGAAACTTGACACTTGAGTTTGAAACTTGAACTTATATTTCCCTTAATTAATAGAACCGCTTAAAAACTCACGATTCATTCTCGCGATGTTGCTTAGTGATATTCCTTTTGGACATTCTACTTCACACGCTCCAGTATTGGTACAGTTACCAAATCCTTCTGCATCCATCTGAGCTACCATATTTTGGGCTCTGTCTTTCGCTTCTACTCTACCTTGTGGTAATAGTGCGTATTGAGAAACCTTTGCTCCTACAAATAGCATTGCACTACTGTTTTTGCATGTAGCTACACACGCTCCACAACCGATACACGCAGCAGCATCCATTGCTAGATCTGCATCATGTTTGGGTATGGGTGTTGCATTGGCATCTTGTGTATTACCACTGGTATTTACCGATATAAATCCACCTGAGTGCTGTATTCTATCAAAAGAGCTTCTGTCTACAACCAAGTCTTTAAGTACCGGAAATGCTTTTGCTCTAAATGGCTCTATATATATCGTATCTCCATCGTTGAAACTACGCATGTGCAGTTGGCACGTCGTAGTCCCTTTTACAGGACCGTGAGCTTCTCCATTAATAAACATAGAACAACTACCGCAGATACCTTCTCTACAATCGTGGTCAAAGGCTACAGGCTCTTCTCCAGTATTGACTAACTGCTCATTGAGCACATCCATCATTTCTAAGAAAGACATATGCTCGGAGATGTCAGCTACGTTGTAGTCCACCATCTTGCCTTTAACGTCGGCTCCTTTTTGACGCCAAATCTTGAGTGTTAAATTCATATTATCCATATTACTTGTAGCTTCTTTGTGTTAATTTTATATCCTTAAAATCGAGTTGCTCTTTGTGCAACACTGCATCACTTGGTTTCCCTGTATATTCCCAAGCAGATACATACGCATAATTCTCATCATCGCGTAGTGCCTCTCCGTCTTGTGGACCGCCTACTTCTACAGACTCCTCACGGAAATGACCTCCACAACTTTCGTTTCTATCGAGTGCATCTTTGGCAAACAACTCTCCTAATTCTAGAAAATCTGCTACCCTACCTGCTTTTTCTAGCTGAGGGTTTAGCTCATATGCTCCACCTGGAACACTTACATTCTCCCAAAAATCTGCTCTAAGAGCACCTATTTCTTCAATAGCCTCTTTAAGTCCTTTTTCGTTTCTACTCATCCCACATTTCTCCCACATGATATTGCCAAGAGCTTTATGGTAATAATCTACAGAGTGTGTTCCTTTATTATTAATCAGACCTTCTAGTCTTTCTTTTACTTCTTTCTCTGCTGCTTCGAATTCAGGAGTTTCAGTAGAAATTTTTCCGGTACGTATATCATTAGACAGGTATCCGCCTATGGTGTATGGCAATACAAAATATCCGTCTGCCAAACCTTGCATAAGTGCAGAAGCCCCCAGTCTATTGGCACCGTGATCTGAGAAATTGGCCTCTCCTATCGCATAGCAACCTTCTACTGTAGTCATTAGGTTATAATCTACCCAAAGACCTCCCATGGTATAATGTACCGCAGGATAGATCATCATCGGCGTTTCGTATGGATTCTCATCTGCGATTTGCTTGTACATATCAAACAGATTACCATACTTAGCCTTTACGATATCTTTTCCAAGTTCTTTTATTCTAGCGTCAGTAGTATTAGACTCTCCTTTTAGCAAAGCTTGCTCTTTACCGTATCTCACTATTGCAGAAGCAAAGTCAAGATAAACAGCTTCTCCTGTAGCATTCACACCAAAACCAGCGTCACAACGTTCTTTGGCAGCTCTACTTGCCACGTCACGCGGCACTAAGTTACCAAAAGCAGGATACCTACGCTCCAGGTAGTAATCTCTGTGCTCCACAGGAATATCCGTAGGCTTTAGTTTTCTACTCCTTACAGCTTCTACATCTTCTTTACGAGCAGGCACCCATATACGTCCGTCGTTTCTGAGCGATTCAGACATTAAGGTAAGCTTACTTTGATAGTCTCCACTACGTGGAATACACGTAGGGTGGATTTGTGTGTAGCAAGGATTTGCGAAGTATGAACCTCGTCGGTGTGCTTTCCAAGCTGCACTTGTATTGCTACCCATAGCATTGGTACTCAAGAAGAATACGTTTCCATATCCACCTGTACCCAATACTACTGCGTGAGCAGAATGTCTTTCTATTTCTCCTGTAATGAGGTTACGTGCTATGATACCACGAGCCTTACCGTCTACGATTACTAAATCTAGCATCTCATGGCGGTTAAACATTTGTATTTTACCACGAGCTATCTGGCGGTTCATGGCTGAGTATGCTCCAAGCAACAGTTGTTGTCCTGTTTGCCCTTTAGCATAGAAGGTTCTAGAAACCAATACACCACCAAACGAACGATTATCTAGCAACCCACCATAGTCTCTAGCAAAAGGAACTCCTTGTGCTACACATTGATCTATGATATTGGTAGATACCTCTGCAAGTCTATGTACGTTTGCTTCTCTACTTCTGTAGTCTCCTCCTTTTACAGTATCGTAAAACAATCTATAGGTAGAGTCACCATCACCTTGATAGTTTTTGGCAGCATTGATACCCCCTTGAGCTGCTATAGAGTGTGCTCTACGTGGCGAGTCTTGGTAGCAAAATGCTTTTACATTGTATCCTTGCTCTGCAAGTGTAGCTGCTGCACTACCTCCTGCAAGGCCAGTACCAACTACAATAATATCTATATTTCGTTTATTGGCGGGGTTTACCAAGTTTACTTTGTCTTTGTACGTAGTCCACGTATCCTTGAGAGGCTGTCCGTGGGGTACTTTTCCGTCTAATGTTGACATATCTTCTTTGTTATACTATTAGATTAATGAGAAAAAAAATGAACTAAGGCTACAACTACAAATCCTGCTGGTACTGCAATAGCAAATACATTACCCAATTTTTTGATAACGGGTGTGTACTTTGTGCTGTTATATCCTACAGACTGAAATGAGGATTGGAAACCGTGCAGTAAGTGCAGTGATAGCATTACAAAAGAAAGTACATACAATGCTACTCGAATAGGCTGTCCTGCAAACTTGTGCACTAGCTCCTCGTGGTATCTGTAATGGTCCGCTCCGGGAAGCATACCGCTCATATCTCCTTGTATATACTTTACGTTGATCTCTGGAATCCAAAAATCATAAAAGTGTAACGCTAAAAATGCCAGTACTGCTAATCCAGAGATAATCATGTTGCGACTCATCCAGCTCGCATTTGCACTGCCTTTGTACATGGCGTACTTCACCTCACGAGCCTGGCTATTTTGATACTCTAGGTACATTCCCCACACAAAGTGAAAAATTACAGAGAAAATCAACACCGGCTGTAATATGTACTGAACCAAAGGATTGGTTCCCATAAAGTGCGATACTTCATTGAATAAATCTGAACTGAACACAGACATCATATTGATGCTCAGGTGCTGTAAAAGGAAGAACATCAGGAAGAATCCTGTGAGTGCCATAATCACTTTCCTTCCGATACTCGATAAACCTTGTTTATTGCTTGCCATATATTGCTATTAAAACAACAAATTTAACAATGTGTTTAGAAGGGGCTAAACTTTATTTTGATATTGAACCTTTCTAAATAATTTAATTGAGTAAATCCGATACAAGTCCGTCACTCTAGCTATAACTAAACACGCTTAAACTCTCTTCCATTGATGATTAAAAGAACAGAATACTTCTTTGGTGCATGTAGAAATTAATAATACATTATCTAATAAATGCAATTGTATTGCATTTATAGACGTAACCTTGTAACCCATATTTTTTGAAGAAACGAAATTTCACTCGAATGAAACAACATTGAATCATTTGA
>TARA_B110000902_G_scaffold267043_1_pt1 | contig 16313 bp, 13 predicted proteins | sample TARA_B110000902 | Tara Oceans TARA_B110000902 (sample SAMEA4398009) | marine metagenome | biome: Polar Biome; feature: [SRF] surface water layer (ENVO:00010504); material: water (ENVO:00002006), including particulate matter (ENVO:01000060) such as... | depth 5 m | reverse complement strand
GGCACAGTCGCGCCAACACTATTTGCGCCTGCTGTTGGCAGCCTATGTTGATCATCCAGGTTGTAGGTAACAGAGCGTAGTTTAGCGGTGGGCGTTAAAAAGCCGCCTGCCCAGCGCATTGGGAAGGTGATGCCTGGCTCTGCATATAGGCGCGTGCCTTTAGCTGAAGAGGTGTTTTCAATATCGAACTGGGTCACCTGAGTATAGAGCAGTGGTGTCAGGGCAAAATCGTCATGACCTTGGCGATACTGTAGTTCCATCTGCGGCAACAACTTATATTGTTCTGTAATACTAGGGTCTAAAGTCTGATACTCGATTGCGGTGGTGCTAAAAGACCAATTTTCGCTCTGGTAGCCAAAGCTGCCTTCCTTACGCAAATTCACCGTACGTCTAACACTGAGACTTTCGGTGCCCAGGTCATTAAAAAATTCGTTATCGCTTACACTGGTGTAATCAATCCTGTGCCACCAGTTGCTATTAAAACGACCGCTTTCATCAATCCCAAAAATCCACCGCGTATCTTCGTACAACTTATCGTCAATATGGGCGCCGCTAACAATCCAGTCACTGTATTTATTAAGATGCCGCACTTCTAATTCTGTCGCTAGCCCCCTGTCACCAATAAATCTAGGCGATAAAGTCGCATCCCAATTTGGCGCAATATTTAGGTAAATTGGCTGGGCAATATCAATACCTTCGTCCGACATAGCGATAATTGGCCAAAGTAAACCTGAGCGCCTTTTATCGTTAATTGGGTAGGTCATGTAAGGCACATACATTATCGGTACATCTTTAACTTTGATTACCGCATGGGTTGCTGTTCCGACGCCAGTTTCTTGGTTGAGCACAATTTTATTGGCTTTCATCGACCAAGCATTGCTATCAGGTGCGCAGTGAGTGATATAGCTTTGCTGTAAATTCACAATGCTTTCATTTACACGCTCTATAGCAGCCGCTTCACCACGCATATGGGCATCGTGTAAAACGTATTCGGCGTTCTCTACCTTGCCAGTGCTATCGGTGGTATTAATCTTGGCGTTAGTACCTTGCATCAATAAATTTTTATCGCGTATAACTACATTGCCAGTTAGCGTCATTACTTCAGTTTTTTGATCGACTACCGCTTCATCGGCATAAACTCGCATGTCGCCTTTGGCGATGTAAACATCGCCGATAAATTTAGCCTGTTGGTCTTGTTGTAGCTCCGAGCTGTTGGCAGAGGCAGCTAGCGCTGCCATATCAAAGGCTTGACCAGCAGTTGGGCTGTCGTTTACTGGCTCTATATAGGTCCCTTCGCAATAGGGGGCGATGGTGGTCAGCCTGTCTTCAGGTATTGCCACGCGGTAATGCCAGTCGAGCTTATGATTGGTACTAGGGCTAGTAATCGTCCCCGCCGCTGCCCTCTTCAGTACCGCGCGGTTTTGCATATTGCGCTTAAATGGCAACTCTGGTTTGCCGTAGATACTCTCTGGTTGTTGTTGCGCGCCACACACCCATTCTCCATTAACGCCGGGCTCACATACCCAGCTGTCTGCACTTTGTGCACTGGCAGGTTCGCTGATAACGCTAACGCTGAGAACAGCCAGTAAAGTCGCAGGAATTTTAGATTTGGTCATTAACTACGTTAGCCTTACATACAGAGGATTGCTGATGGTGTTATAACAGGCAGCTCTTAGTGTAGATAATTTTATTATTATCGAAAAAACGGTGATAATAAAGCATTATAGGGCGTCTGCCCACCGGAATCCCGTTTAGGAGAGCAGTTTTTGAGCGCCGAATTGTCACGTTTTACCCAGTTTGAAAACTGGTGCCTACAATGCGCTGTTGCCCTCGGCGTTAAGGGTCAGATTACGCTAGACAGTGTTTCTGGCGATGCTAGCTTCAGAAGTTATTTTCGTTTTGGCGATGACGTTCAGTCCTATGTCGCGGTTAACTCGCCACCTGACAAGGAAAAGAATGTTGAATTTGTGACTTTGGCTAAGCTAATGGGCGCTGGCGGCGTTAAAGTGCCTACCGTTATCTATTTTGATGAAGCGCTGGGTTTTATGTTGTTAGACGACTTTGGTGATACTTTATTGTTGCCAAAGTTAACCGCCAGCGCAGCCGATGCATACTACCAGCAAGTCATAAAATCGTTGCTAGACATTCAGCAACTTGAGCATAGCTACGGCGAGAATTTCCAGCTTGCTAATTATAATGCAAAGCTGTTGATTGACGAAATGGATTTGTTTAAGCGCTGGTTTGTAGGCGAAATGCTGGGGCACAATTTATCTGAGCAAGAGTTAGTCTTAATTGATCAAATATTTGATGTGCTGGTTAACAGTGCCGAGCAGCAGCCGCAGGTTTTTGTGCATAGAGATTTTCATGCACGTAACTTAATGCTATTGGGCTCGAATGATATTGGCATTATTGATTTTCAGGATGCAGTTGTCGGGCCGCTATGCTATGACTTAGTATCTCTTTACAAGGACTGCTACATCCGCTGGCCTCGCCATAAGGTTGAGCAGTGGGTTGAGGAGTATCGCCAGCTTGCTGTTGATAAATTAAAATTGCCGGTTGCAAGCCCTGAGGTTTTTTTGAAGCAATTTGATTTAATGGGGCTGCAGCGTCACATTAAAGTTTTAGGTATTTTTGCCCGATTATATTTACGTGATGGGAAAACTAGTTATTTAAAAGACCTACCACTAGTGCTGGCATATGTGCGCGAGACTTGTCAGCAATATTCTGAATTCGCTGCCTTTGATGAATGGTTTGAAACAACATTGCAGCCTTTGATTGCAGAGCAAAGTTGGAATAGCGCAGAAGGGAATGCTTAATGCGAGCAATGATACTAGCGGCAGGCCGGGGTAAAAGACTACGCCCGTTAACTGACGAAAAACCCAAGCCATTGATTGAAGTCGGCGGCAAACCGTTGATCGTTCATCACATAGACGCTTTAGTTGCTGCTGGTGTTACCGAGCTAGTGATTAATGTTGCCTGGTTAGGGCAGCAAATTATTGATTACTTGGGCGATGGCGCAACATTTGGCGCTAGTATTCAATACTCAGTTGAGGAGCAAGCCTTAGACACTGGTGGCGGCATATTTCAAGCCTTGCCAATGTTGGGCGAGGCCCCGTTTATTGTGGTTAATGCGGATGTATGGAGTGATTACCCAGTGGCTGCATTAATGGATAGACAGCTTCCCGATGGCTGCTTGGCGCATTTAGTCTTAGTGAATAACCCAGTAGAAAATCCCGATGGTGACTTTAAACTCTCTAGCGATGGCTTTTGCTTAGATCGACAGCCGGGTTTTACTTTTAGTGGTTTTCGTGTTTTTTCGCCTAAGTTGTTTTTAGGCTGTCAGCAGGGCTGCTTTTCTGTGGTGCCATTATTGCGCCAAGCTATGGATAGAGGCTTGATATCGGGAGAGCTGTTTGACGGTCAGTGGGTAGATGTTGGAACTCCAGAGCGACTTAATTTACTGAATGAGCAGCTAAGTGCTTGAGTGTTGCCAATAAGTCCTTACACTGCGGCTAATATTTTTTACTATTATTTTTGGAGATAACTATGGCTGACTACTGGATAGCCCCTTCAATCTTGTCGGCAGATTTTGCCCGTTTAGGCGAAGAGGTTGACGCTGTGTTGGCGGCTGGCGCTGATGTTGTGCATTTTGACGTAATGGACAACCACTATGTGCCAAACTTAACGATTGGGCCAATGATCTGCAAGGCATTGCGTGATTACGGCATTACCGCGCCGATTGACGTACATTTGATGGTAAGCCCCGTGGATAGTTTGATCAGCGATTTTGCTAAAGCTGGCGCTAGTTATATTACTTTTCATCCGGAAGCATCTGACCATGTGGACCGCTCGTTACAGTTGATTCGTGATGAAGGCTGTAAGGCTGGTTTGGTATTTAATCCGGCGAGTGGCTTAGAGGCTGCTAAATACGTAATGGAAAGACTGGACATGATTTTATTGATGTCGGTTAATCCGGGTTTTGGCGGACAAAAGTTTATTCGTAATGTATTGCCTAAAGTGCAGGAAGCTAGAGCGCTTATTGATGCAAGTGGTCTCGATATTCGCTTAGAAATAGACGGTGGTGTTACCGCTGATAATATTGCTGAAATAGCTGCTGCTGGTGCTGACACTTTCGTTGCAGGTTCAGCGATTTATGGCAAAGACGATTACAAACAAGCTGTCGACGCCATGCGTAAAGCCTTGGCTTAAACCGTTTTTAAATAAAAAGCCCAGTATTTACTGGGCTTTTTATCGTCTGGATATCGACGCTTTAAAAGTTATAGGTCACATCAAGCGAGTAGTTGCGTGGTGGTTGTACAATACCGGTAAATGCGCCTTGGTAATCCAGCTCTCCAGTTTGATTGTAAAATGTAGCGGTGTTGCCATGACCAAAGGGTAAATCGCCAGCAGTTGATAAGATTTTTTCATTTGTTAAGTTTTTCCCTATTAGCGCCGCCGTCCATTTTTCGTCGGTGCTTATCAATGCAATGCGGCCGTTAAATTGAGTATAGGCTTCTTGCAATGTGCCAGGATCTAGATCCTCTGATAAGAATTGATCGTCTCTATAGTTTATGTCCAATGTACTCACTAAATCATAACGCTGGCCTAACGACATAGTGTAGCTAGCGCTAATACTGGTAGCCCACTCAGGCGAGCGTGATAAAGTTTCACCGCCTAAGTCGTTCATACAGCCTTGGAATCTAGCGTTGCCGGTAATCCCAGCAGCAATATTATTTTGAGCATTTGTCGCTAGTTGAGAAACATTACAAGGAGCATTTTCGAAACTGTCGTAAGTATTATCTAGCCAAGCCATAGAGCCACTAATGATAAAGTCGGGGGTGACTAAATAGCGTCCATCCAGTTCTATGCCTTGGCTGGTTGATTTCCCTGCGTTGGTCACAATAAAGCCTGTAGAGCCATTAAATATACTGACTTGTAGGTCTTCATAATTGCCTTGAAAAACAGCCATATTCAAATTTGCCTTGCCATCTAGCAATGTCATTTTTGCACCTAGCTCGTAAGAGATTGCTTTTTCTGGATCAAACTCGAGTTGGTCGAGTTTGGTGCCGTTAGAATGACTGCTGTCATAGCCACCAGCTTTAAAGCCTCTAATCGCCGAAGCATATAGCAGAGTATTTTCGTTTAGATCATATTCGACGATTAACATTGGCGAGGTATCGCTTTCACTGCGATCGCGTTTTACTGCGTAAGGTGAAATGTCTGCATCAGGCTCCCAGATTAGCGAGATTATTAAGTCGCTATGTGGCAGGCCGGTGGAAAGGCTATTTAATGCCATAGACTTTTCGATGTCTTTGGTTTCATAGGTATAGCGCAGACCTGCTTTTATTCGAAAATTATCGTATACATTCCAAGTACCGCTGGCGAATGCTGAAATAGTATCGGTAATCTGTTCATCGCGGCCGATCCGTAAACCGTCAATAAATGCAGGTATTGCTGGGCTAAGGGTCGATAGTTGAATGCCCACATCGGTATCATTTTCAAAAGTGGATGTTTGCAGATAGATGCCGGTGATGTACTCAAATGTTTGTCCTAGTGGTGATTTAAATTGAAATTCTTGGCTTAGCTGGTCATATGATTCTTTACTGTCTGTAGCGCCGATAATATTTTTGGGAGAAGAGTCTAAATCTGCTTTAGCGTCATAGGTGAAACCGGTAAAGCCAGTGATTGAAGTGAGGGAGTGTTCGCCTAGGCTTACGTCGAATCTTAATGCAGTATTGTAAATATCGACTTCTGTTTCAGTTAGTCCTTCATTTAGCGGCGCTACATTGCCGATATTTGAATTAAAATCGAGGCGGTTTTCGATACCATCTATTTGCGGTGGAATACCGCCATTAGGACTATTTATTGTGTTGGAACTAATAAGTTCGGTGTCTGTACCCAAGGTTTGGCGAAAGGTTCGCTCTACCATCACCCCCATGATGGTATCTTCGCTTAAGTCCCAGTCAAACTTGCCGCGGGCGGCATAGTTATCCACTTCGGGCACGTTTTGATCGAAAAAATTGTTGTGTATCCAGCCGTCGGTATGATCTTTGCGTAATGCTATTCGGCCTCTTGCGGTGTCTCCTAGCGGGCCACTAACGGCTACTTCTGCTTTGTAACCGTCAAAGCTGCTAACGGCCCCTGATACATAGCCCTCAAATTCAGTGGTGGGGGCGGCGGAAATAATACTTACTGCGCCGGCTATAGTGTTCTTACCAAACAGTATGGTTTGTGGGCCTTTAACAACTTCAATCCTAGCTAGGTCAAACAGTGGCATTATTGTCTGTCGAGCACGGCCCATATAAATACCGTCACGGAAAGTACCTACCGATTGTTCAAAACCATTGTTGGCTCCAGAGCCCGTGCCTCGAATGAGAATGACATTAGAAATGCCAGAACGGGTTTGTTGAAAGTTTGGCACATAGTTAGATATTTCGGCCAAGGTGGTAATATTGTTTTGTCGCAGTGTTAGCCCATTTAATGCCGTTATTGCCAAGGGCACGTCTTGCAAACTTTGGCTGCGCTTTTGCGCAGTCACCATTACTTCTTCAAGTATTAAATCGTTTTGACTAAATGCTATTGAGGAGAAGGCACTTGCAGTGAGAGCAAGTACTAAAGCAGATTTAGATAAATTGCTGTATCGAATAGTCATTAAGGGCCCCATGAATTATTATTTGTATTATAGTCGCCGATAGTAGGTGATTAGGCTAGGTTTCCCGCAGCCAAAATGTAATGACATAAAGCGGGTCGCCTTTGTTTCAGTATGGTCAATCACAGTGGTTGCAACAATGGTTTGTGCGCTGCGGGGTTATTAATTTATTGAAAGGTTTGAATTTGTACACATTTCCTCTCGCTATGGCTAAGCGTATTTTTAGTGCGGCCAAAAAAATTGGTGTTGATACCGATAAAGTGGTTGTCTTGGCGGGCTTGGCTAATTTGGCTACACACAATACCGTGTCTGAGCGTGTTGATCATGCATTTCATAATGCCTTTTGGCCGGCCATCGAAACTGTCTCGCAAGATCCCAATATTGGTTTGCATATAGGCGAAGAGTTTATTGGTTCTGGCAGTACAGCCTTAGAGTATTTGTTCTTATCAAGCGCCAGTTTCGGTGAGGCATTAGCGCGCTCACAAAGCTATACCCGTTTAATTAGCGACTCTTTACATATTGAATTAAAAGAAGCGTTGCCAGGGCATTGTCGAATATCGTTTCAGTTCTCCCATGAAAGTCCTGAATTACTCAGGCAAGTACAAGAAATGGCGATGACCGCTTACATTACCTTTTTTAGGTTGGTTACTGATAACGCGTTTACGCCAGTAAAAGTTGAATTTGCCCATAGTGCGCCTAAAGATGTAGCTGAGCACTTGCGCATTTTTGGCTGTGAAGTTGAGTTTGATTGTAAAGCCAATGCAGCGGTTTTCCCTGAAGAAAACTTATCAGCGCCTTGCTTGCATTCTGAGCCGACTATGCGAGCAGTGCATGAAAAGATTGTTGGCGATCAGTTAACTGAGCTAGAAAAGCGTGATTTTATCGATGAGGTACAAACTGTAGTGGCCGAGTTGCTTGATAGCGGTGAGGTAAGTTTGGATAGTGTGTCTGCGCAACTGGGTATTAAGCCGGCGCAGCTGCGTTATCAGTTGTCTGATATTGGTACCAGCTTTAGCCAAGTTTTTGCTGATTATCGCCTGCGAATTGCTAAACGTTTGTTGGCAGAGACGACGGAGTCTATCGATCAAATTATTATTACCACCGGTTTTTCTGAGCCAAGTCCGTTTTATCGTGCTTTTAAGCGCTGGACCGGCATAACTCCGATTGCTTATCGTGAAAAGTATCGCATTGATAAATGATTTATCTGGGCAAGGGATAGACTTCACTCGGCTATTCTAGTTACAATTGAATTGTAATTTTTGACGCCCATTTGGGCTTACCTTGGAGAGTAGCATGAGTAGTCATTTGTTAATGACTCGCCCGCTTGGTTTGCGGGATGATTTACAGGCTAGTACCTGTTGGCGATGGTAGCTAATCGGGCCTTTGCGCCTATTGTTTTTAGCTAATCGTTTTGTGCTGCACTAAGGAAATATCATGACTCCCGAACAATTTAATGCGCTGGTAAACCAGCAATATAACCGTATACCGGTAACCCGCGAGATTGCGGCAGATCTGGATACTCCGCTTAGCAGTTATCTAAAGCTGGCACAGGGTAAATATTCCTATTTATTTGAATCAGTGCAGGGCGGTGAAAAATGGGGCCGTTATTCTATTATTGGCTTGCCATGCCGTACCGTACTAAAAGTATTTGGCTATAACATTCAGATAGAAACAGACGGACTTACAGTCGAAAGCTTTGAGGTTGAAGACCCCCTAGCCTTTGTTGAAGAATTTCAAACCAAATATAAAGTGCCGGGCTTGCCAGAGTTGCCAATGTTTTCAGGTGGTTTAGTGGGTTACTTTGGTTACGACACCGTACGTTATGTTGAAAAGCGGTTAGCAGATACTTGTCCGCCAGATGTGATCGGCACCCCTGATATTTTGTTAATGGTGTCTGAAGATGTACTCATTTTCGATAATTTAGCGGGCACCTTAAGCCTAATAACCCATGCTGACCCTGTTGAGAAAGATGCCTTGGCAAAAGCTATGGCGCGGCTAGATAACTTAGAGCAAAGCCTGCCAGGGCCAACCCCTGTGCTTGCGCCAATGCGCTCAATTGAAGATGTTCGCAATGCAGAGTTAGAAGATAATTTCGTTTCTGGTTTTACCGAAGTGAAATTTCATCAAGCGGTAGAAATTGTACGCGAATATGTTTTGGCTGGTGATGTCATGCAGGTAGTGCCGTCGCAACGCTTAACTATTGACTTTAAGGCTGAACCAGTAAATTTGTATCGTGCGCTGCGCCGATTAAACCCTAGCCCCTATATGTATTTTTTAGATATGGGGGATTTTCAAATCGTCGGTTCATCGCCAGAAATTTTGGCTAGCCTTGAAGGTGACAAAGTCACCGTGCGGCCGATTGCTGGCACTCGTAGGCGGGGTAAAACGGCAGCAGAAGATTTAGCGCTAGAGCAAGAAATGTTGGCAGACCCGAAAGAGGTTGCCGAGCATTTAATGTTAATTGATTTAGGGCGTAACGATGCTGGTCGCGTATCGCAAATAGGTAGCGTAAAGCTAACCGATAAAATGATAGTAGAGCGCTATTCTCATGTTATGCATATTGTCTCTAATGTTGAAGGCAAGCTTAAATCTGGTTTAAACGCTATGGATGTATTGCGTGCGGCACTGCCGGCGGGAACCTTAAGCGGTGCGCCAAAGATTAGAGCTATGCAAATAATTGATCAGCTAGAGCCGGTTAAACGCGGTATCTATGGCGGCGCTGTGGGATATCTCTCATGGGGCGGTAATATGGATACGGCCATTGCGATTCGCACTGCCGTAATCAAAGACGGCGTGTTAAATATACAAGCAGGGGCGGGCATTGTAGCCGACTCGGTACCTCGACTGGAATGGAAAGAAACCATGAACAAAGCAAGAGCGATGTTTAGGGCGGTAGCTATGGTTCAGGGGGAGGATTAATTATGTTGTTAATGATCGATAACTACGACTCGTTTACCTATAACGTTGTGCAATATTTGGGTGAGCTAAAAGCTGACGTACAGGTTTATCGAAACGACGAAATTACCTTAGAGCAGATTGTAGAATTGCAGCCAGAGCGCATAGTCATCTCGCCAGGGCCATGTACGCCTAATGAAGCGGGTGTGTCGATGGAAGTGATCAAGGCGTTTGCTGGCAAGCTGCCTATTTTGGGAATCTGCTTGGGTCATCAAAGCATTGGTCAGGTGTTTGGTGGTGATGTAGTGCGAGCGCGTCAAGTTATGCATGGCAAGGTATCGCCTATATACCACAGCAACCAAGGTGTGTTTAAAGACTTGAGTAACCCGTTTGACGCAACTCGTTATCACTCTTTGGTAATTGATAAAAATACCTTACCTGATTGTTTGGAGATAACTGCATGGACTCAGTTGGAAGATGGCAGCGTTGATGAAATTATGGGGGTACGCCATAAAGAATTTGCTATTGAGGGGGTTCAGTTCCATCCAGAATCAATATTGACTGAGCATGGACATGACTTGTTGGCGAACTTCTTGGCGGCGACATAGCGGAGTATTGAAATGGATATGCAAACAGCGGTAGCGCAACTAATAGATGCTAAAGACCTAAGCCAGGTTGAGATGATGGATGTTATGCGTCTGATTATGACGGGTGACGCAACGCAAGCCCAGATAGGCGGATTTTTAGTCGCTTTGCGCATGAAGGGTGAAACTATTGACGAGCTTACAGGGGCTGCCTCAGTAATGCGTGAACTGGCATTGACAGTTAGCGTAAGTGGTGAACACGTGGTTGATATAGTGGGTACTGGCGGCGATAGTATTGGCCTGTTTAATGTCTCCACTGCTTCTAGCTTGGTTGCGGCAGCAGCGGGTGCGATTGTGGCAAAGCATGGTAATCGCTCCATTACTTCTAAATCAGGTAGCGCTGATTTACTTGAAGCAGCAGGCGTTAGATTAGATTTAACAGCAGAACAAGTAGAGCGTTGCATTAATGAAGTGGGCATTGGTTTTATGTTTGCGGTTAATCATCATTCAGCCATGAAGCATGCTATTGGACCGCGTAAAGAGCTGAAGGTAAGAACGGTATTTAATTTATTAGGGCCGCTAACTAATCCCGCATCGGCGCCTAATATGTTATTGGGTGTGTTTGCCAAACAGTGGGTTCGCCCGTTTGCTGAAGTGTTAAATAAGCTTGGTGCAAACCATGTGTTGGTGGTTCATTCAGCCGAAGGTTTAGACGAAATTAGCCTTGCCGGTGACACCTATGTGGCGGAATTAAAAGACGGAGAGATCACTGAATATGTGTTGAAGCCTGAAGATGTGGGTGTTGATCGAGCAGCGCTGGATAGTTTGGTCGTTGATAGCCCTGCAGCTAGCCTGGCGTTAATAAAGGATGCTTTTGCCGGTGATGCGCCATTAGCCGCAGACATGATTGCGCTAAATGCTGGGGCTGCACTATATGCCGCTGGAGTGGCGTCAAGCCATAAAGACGGAGTTGCCTTAGCATATGACGTGATGTCTGTCGGCCAAGCAAAAGAGAAATTAAAAGAGTGGGCCGACTTTAGTCAGGCCTGCGTGTTGTAAGGTTGGTTGAATGACTATTTTAGATAAAATTTTAGCGCGTAAAGATGAAGAAGTCGCCGAGCGTAAACTTAGCGTAAGTGAAGATGACTTGCGGGCCAAGCTTAGTGAAAGTGATAACTGTCGAGGTTTTGTTAGCGCTATGCAAACGGCGGTAGATGCAGGAAGACCGGCGGTAATAGCCGAAGTCAAAAAAGCATCGCCGTCTAAAGGTTTGATTCGTGCTAATTTTAACCCAGCAGAGATTGCTAGGAGCTATCAAACCGGTGGTGCTACGTGTTTGTCAGTGCTAACTGATGTGGATTTCTTTCAAGGCGATGATGACTACTTAAAACAAGCCCGCGCCGCCTGCAGTTTACCGATAATTCGCAAAGACTTTATTACCCACGCCTACCAAGTGTATGAAGCGCGGGTATTAGACGCCGACTGTATTTTGCTGATTGTTGCTGCCTTTATTAATAATTCCCAGTTAATGAGCGATTTAGCCGCATTAGCCCAAGAACTAGGCATGGACGTATTAATCGAAGTACATAATCAACTAGAGCTGGAAATGGCGCTGCCGCTAAACACAAAATTGATTGGCATTAATAACCGCGACTTACATACCTTTTCAACCTCGCTGCAAACCAGTATCGACTTAGCCAAGAATATTCCCGCCGACAGAATTGTGGTGACTGAAAGCGGAATTCATAGCTTAGAAAATGTTAACTTTATGCGCACTAATAATATTGATGCGTTTTTGGTGGGCGAAGCGTTTATGCGTGCCGATGAGCCTGGTGATGCTTTAAAAGCTTTATTTTTCTAGCTGGCAATCTGCAATTAAGCATTGATAGAAAGTTTGCTGTGATCTGCTGGTCCACACTAGTGGCAGAGTAAACGCCCAAGTTAACGCGTACCGTATACCACCATGGTTTTCCCTTTGGCTGTAACTAGGCCACCTTCTTCTAGATTTTTTAGCACTCTGCCAACCATCTCTCTTGAGCAGCCAACAATACGGCCAATTTCTTGCCGAGTAATTTTAATTTGCATGCCATCTGGATGCGTCATCGCATCGGGCTGTTTGCATAGATCTAATAAGGTTCTGGCTACTCGGCCGGTAACATCTAAAAAGGCTAAGTCGCCCACTTTACGGGTGGTCTGACGTAAGCTGCTCGCCATTTGGCGACTAAGAAGGCTGACTACTTCAGGGAATTTGTCGCTGACTTCATTAAATTTTGAGTAGCTAATTTCAGCGACTTCACAGGCTGTTTTTGCCCGGATCCAGGCGCTGCGTTTTTCATCATCGCCAAACAAACCCAGCTCGCCAAAGAAGTCACCCTTATTTAAGTAAGCAACAATCATTTCTTTGCCATCGTCGTCTTCAATAACCACTGTGACAGAGCCCGAAATAATATAAAACAGCGCATCGCTGGCATCGCCAGCATAAATAATAGTGTTTTTTGCCCGATAGCTGCGTTTGTGGCAATAGCCCAGAAACTCATCAACATTGGCTAGTTTGGGTGTAAGCGATACAGCAACCATTGAAACCTCGATATTAAATAATTGAGTTGAGTATGGTTCAGTTTGTTAAAATCACCAATTTTTGGTCTAAAACAAGTCAAAAGTGTTAATTGGTTAAAGTTTTAGTACGACAAAACTAATGTTAAGTATAATAGGCTAATTTTAGCACAGTAAAAATATTTAGCTGTGATGGTTTGTGAGGTTAGTAATGGAAGCAAAAGTACGTTGGGTTGGCGATGCCATGTTTTTAGCGGAATCAGGCAGTGGTCATAGTGTGGTTATGGACGGGCCGCCAGAATTAGGTGGCCGGAATATGGGTGTTCGTCCCATGGAAATGATTTTACTCGGCGTTGGCGGCTGCGCCAATTTTGACGTGATGACAATGTTGAAAAAGTCTCGTCAAGATGTGTCGGATTGTGTGGCAGAGTTAACCGCAGACAGAGCTGATGCGGTACCTGCAGTTTTTACCGCGATTCATCTTAACTTTAAAGTGACCGGGCGTAATCTCAAAGAGGCGCATGTAAAACGGGCGGTTCAATTGTCGGCAGAAAAATACTGCTCTGCGTCAATCATGCTTGCTGCCGCGGGGGTAAAAATGACTCACTCTTATGAAATTATTGAGCGGGCAGAATAAACTTACAGACGATAAGTCGTTGTAGTCATGACTTTTGACATGACCGTCATGACGCGTTTAACCGGTTTTGGCAAGTGTTGACCGCCTGCCGCCAAGGCCGTAGCGCCATGTTCTTCTTCATCAATTAGCATTTGTTCTAGAATTGCGCGGGTTTTTTTATCTTCTTGGGGCAGTTGTGCAAGGTGCTCACTCAAATGCTTACAAACTTGTTCTTCAGTTGCGGCGACAAAACCTAAACTCCACTTATCACCGACAGCTCCTGCCACTGCGCCAATGCCGTAAGAAAAGGCATAAAATAATGGATTCAATAAGCTGGTTTGACTGCCCAGTTGGTTAAGACGATCTTCACACCAGACTAAATGATCGGTTTCTTCAGTGGCGGCATGTTCCATTTTCGCTCTTACATCGGCTAGTTTTGCGGTTGCCGCTTGACCTTGATATAGCGCTTGCGCGCATACTTCACCAGTGTGATTAATGCGCATTAAACCGGCAATATGACGGTAATCACTTTTATCAAGCTGGTCTGACGACATTGTTGCGCTGGGGTTTTTACGCGCAGCAGTAGCCGCTCCAGGCGATAATGTCCTTACCGCATGGTCTACGCCTACCAGTAGTCGATCTAACGCTGAAAGATGTCTTGCCATAAATATGTTGCCATAAAAAAGCCCGAGTGCTGATCGGGCTATTATAAACCTGAGGGACCACTTGTGTCCCGTATTCAGATCATTTTTTAACTAAAAGTTAGCTAGCTTTTAGTTGGCGCACCTCTTCAATACTTGTTTCTGTGGGATCTAAAGGCCGTTCTAAAGAAGACCAGTCAATATCACCGTCGTTAGGCATATTTTCATATTCCAAAATACCCAGTTCTTCAAATTTCGGTCTAATTTTGTCAGTCATTAAGCCAATACGGGTTAAGTTAGGTACCACGCGCTGGAATAACAGCTTGCGGAAGTGAGACATTAAAAAGCCTTCCAGTACTTGCTGGCGGGCTTCTTCAACATCCCAGCCAAAGTGTCTGAATACATCAGTTGCGACTAAGCGATCGCGACTGATAACGCAGGCTTCATAGGCAAACTGCGCGCGTTCTTCCTTTTCTTCCTGTGATATCGTTTTGATATATTCTTCTAAATAGTTTACCCCAAAGGTTACATGGCGAGCTTCGTCGCGAATCACTAAATAAACAATGTCACGCAGTACCGGATCGGGTGAATTTTCACGGGCGCTATTGAACGCTGATAACGCCAAGCCTTCAATAATTAGCTGCATGCCGATAAATTTCATATCCCAGCGCTCGTCAGTCAAAATTTTGTCGAGGATGCTTTTGAGACTAGTGTTTATGGGATAAGAAATCCCCAGCCGCTGTTGCAGGTATTTGTTAAATACTTCTACATGTCTGGCTTCGTCAAATGTTTGTGATGCAGCGTAAAGCTTAGCATTATAGGTTGGGGCACATGACACTAGTTGCGAAGCCACCAATAAAGCCCCTTGTTCGCCATGTAAAAATTGCGACAAGCTCCAGCCATTCATATGCAACCAAAATTCTGTTTTACGCTCTTCAGACAATGCTAGGTATGGCCCATAAGTGTCTAAGTTCATCAGCTCAGCCATGCCATTGTCTTCTGGCCAAGGGCGGTCCCAGTCGATGTCTATTTCTGGATCCCAGTTAAGCTTTTTGCCCAGGTCGTAAAGTTTTTTAATTCGATCGTCTTGGATTTTATAATCCCAGTTATAAGAGCCAGTCAGTGGTGTTTGAAAAATTTCGGCAACATGATCGACGTCTCCTGGCGATAATAAATCTTCTAAGTCGTATTCAGTTCCCTTAGTGCGCTCTGCGCCGCCAAAGTGCTGGACCTTTCTTGGCGTGTCTTGCCATTCTATTTTCATATGATATCGCTCAGTTGTTTGTCGCTGTTATTAATTATTAGACTGAACTATGAAGTCTCGGTTAGAAAGTAACAAGGTTAAGACTTGCCAAAATGAGGTCATTTGTGGCCAAATAGGCAGATGCCATCATATAGTTCACCTGCACAATACGTCATTCTCTTACTGGACTTGATCTCTCAGCAAGGCGCTGACCCCTCATCGATTCTGAAAAATACTTCTTTTGAGCGCTCTGGTATTCAGACTATGGGTGCCCGAGTCAGCGAAAGTGATCTGCTGCAGATGCTAAATAATGCCAACCAAATTAGTGGCGACAAAGTGCTGGGGTTACACCTAGGGGAAAAATTAAATCCAAGTGCCCATGCTGTACTTGGACAAGCTTTCTTGACCTGTGAAAGTTTGGGCTTGGTTATTGAACTATTTATGAAGTACTACCAGATATTATCTCCCACCCTAGAGGTTAAGTATTACCAAAAGAATAATCGTTGTTACCTGCAGCCTATTAATTCCGGAGCGCTGTCTGATCGTTTTGGTTATGAAGCATTTTTCGCTGCGGTGAAAAATACTCTTACTGCAATGCTGGGTGGGCTGGAGCTGGAGTTGGCTTTTGAATTTAATTATTCGCAGCCAGATTATGTCAACGAATATCGGCGAGTGCTTGGCAGTGATTTAAGTTTTGATTGTAAGGTCACCCAGCTTTCCTTTGGTCAAGAGTTACTAAGTTTAACTCTGCCAACTTCAAATCCCGCTTTGTTGGCGCTTTACGAGCAAGAATGCAAGCGAGTACTTGCAGATATAGAAAGTGAACAATCGTTGGCGGAGCAAACTTTACGCTTGCTGAGGAAGCTAGAGGGGCACTATCCGCAAATGAGTCAAACTGCCCAATTGTTGAATATGAGCACTAGAACTTATCGCCGAAGGTTAGCAGAAGAGGATTTTTCGTTTCAGCAGTTGTTAGATACAGTGCGCTTAGAGCATGTAGATTATTATTTAACTAAAACCAACTTGCCAATGTTTAGTATTGCGTTAAATGTCGGTTTTAATGATGCGTCTAATTTTAGACGTGCCTATGTAAAATGGACGGGCGAGACGCCGCAACAAGCACGGCGCAATA
>TARA_B110000902_G_scaffold247150_1_pt1 | contig 16367 bp, 17 predicted proteins | sample TARA_B110000902 | Tara Oceans TARA_B110000902 (sample SAMEA4398009) | marine metagenome | biome: Polar Biome; feature: [SRF] surface water layer (ENVO:00010504); material: water (ENVO:00002006), including particulate matter (ENVO:01000060) such as... | depth 5 m | reverse complement strand
TCTAAAATAATTAAATTGGAACGTCGTAATAACGTTCCAAATATAGATTTGAATCAAGCGCCTTTAATGGATGTCAATGCTATTATGGACATGCTTCCGCACCGACCTCCATTTTTATTCCTAGATAAGGTCTATGAGTTATCGCCAAATCATGTCATCGGTTCAAAGAATGTCACAATGAATGAGTCCTTTTTTGTCGGACATTTTCCGGGGGCTCCCGTCATGCCTGGTGTTTTAATTGTAGAAGCAATGGCCCAAACAGGTGGGATCCTGGTTTTAAATACCGTACCAGATCCAGAAAACTATTTAACGTTTTTCATGAAAATGGATAATGTGAAGTTTAAACAAAAAGTCGTCCCTGGCGATACCTTAATATTTAGTTGTTCCTTAATATCCCCAATAAGAAGAGGGATATGTCACATGCAAGGCTATGCCTATGCCAATGGGAAATTATGTGCAGAAGCCGAATTAATGGCGCAAATATCTAAAGTTAAATAACACGAGTTTACATTAAAAAAAATACAAAATGAATCAACCGTTAGCATATGTACATCCTGGTGCAAAAATCGCCAAAAATGTGGTCATCGAGCCGTTTACGACGATTAATAATAATGTCGTTATTGGTGAAGGGACTTGGATTGGATCTAATGTGACCATTATGGAAGGGGCGCGTATTGGTAAAAATTGTAGTATTTTTCCTGGCTCTGTTATTTCAGCCATGCCGCAAGATCTTAAATATGACGATGAAGACACCACAGTCGTCATTGGAAATAACGTTACAATCAGAGAATGTGTCACCATTAACCGTGGGACTACCGATAAAATGAAAACAGTTATCGGCGATAACTGTTTGATTATGGCGTATTGCCATATTGCTCATGATTGTACCGTTGGAAATAACTGTATTTTTTCAAACAATAGCACCTTAGCAGGGCATACCACAGTAGGCGACCATGTTGTGTTGGCAGGAATGACTGCCGTGCATCAATTTTGTTCTATCGGAAACCATGCCTTTGTGACTGGTGGATCTTTAGTTCGAAAAGATGTTCCCCCTTTTGTAAAAGCAGCCCGTGAGCCTTTGTCTTATGTAGGAATAAACTCAGTTGGTCTGAGACGTCGCGGATTTGCATCCGATAAAATTAGAGAAATTCAAAACATTTATAGATTACTCTACCAAAAAAATTATAACAACTCACAAGCTGCAGAAATTATTGAAGCTGAGATGGAAGCCACGCCAGAACGTGATGAGATTTTACAATTCATCAAGAATTCACATCGTGGAATTATGAAAGGATATTTTAAATCAAACTAAATAAACTATGGCAAGTACATCAGATATTAGAAATGGATTATGTATTAATTACAACCACGATATTTTTAAAGTGATTGAGTTTTTACACGTAAAACCTGGAAAAGGTCCAGCGTTTGTTAGAACCAAAATGAAAAGTGTGACCAATGGAAAAGTCATTGATAACACCTTTTCTGCGGGACATAAAATTGAAGAAGTTCGTGTGGAGACGCATAAATTTCAATTTTTATACAACGATGGCGAAACTTTTCATTTTATGAATACGGCCGATTATTCTCAAATTGAATTACAAAAAGCCGTTTTAGACAGTCCCGATTTAATGAAAGAAGGTGAAGTGGTGACTGTTTTAATTAATACAGAAGATAACGCACCGCTTTCAGTCGATTTACCAGCTAGTGTGGTTTTGGAAGTGACAGCGACCGAACCAGGGATTAAAGGCAATACAGCGACCAATGCCACCAAACCAGCAACTGTTGAAACAGGTGCAACCGTGATGGTGCCTTTGTTTATCAATGAAGGTGATAAGATTAAAATAGAGACCGCAAAAGGATCGTACAAAGAAAGAGTTAAAGAATAACATGAAATTTATTCAGCCGCACACCCTTAAAGAGATTGCATCGCTGATTGATTGCGAGTATGTTGGTGATTCTTCATTTGAAGTGCTTGGTATGAATGAAATTCATGTGGTAACCGCCGGAGATATTGTTTTTGTAGACCATCCAAAATATTATGACAAAGCACTTTCTTCGAAGGCAACTGTGGTACTTATTAATAAAAATGTGGATTGTCCAGAGGGGAAAGCCTTATTAATTTCTGACGATCCTTTTAGAGATTTTAATAAACTGACCACGCATTTCAAACCGTTTCAAGCATCTTCAAAAGCAATTTCAGAGTCTGCTAAGATTGGTGAGGGGACGATCATTCAACCCAACTGTTTTATTGGAAACAATGTAGAAATCGGTCAAAACACGCTGATCCATGCCAATGTGAGTATTTTTGACGATACGATTATTGGTGATAATGTGGTCATTCAATCGGGGACTGTGTTGGGTGGAAACGCCTTTTATTATAAAAAACGCCCTGAAGGCTATGATCAGTTACTTTCCAGTGGGCGTGTAGTGATTAAAAATGACGTTCATATTGGGGCTTCGTGTACTATTGATCGCGGGGTTACTGGCGACACAACCATTGGTGCAGGTTCTAAATTGGATAACCTGATTCAAGTGGGACATGACACCATGATAGGAAAAAAATGTCTAATCGCGTCCCAGTCAGGAATTGCGGGGTGTTGTATCATAGAAGATGAGGTGACGATTTGGGGACAAGTCGGAACCAATAGTGGAATTACCATTGGAACCAAAGCAGTTATTTTGGGACAAACCGGAGTCACCAAATCTGTAGAAGGTGGAAAAACTTATTTTGGAACTCCAGTAGAAGAGTCCCGCGCAAAACTCAAAGAATTAGCGTTGCTTCGTAAATTACCAGCGATTATTAAGGATTTAAAAGAAAACGAATCTTGATTTAAATTTTACCTTTAAAACCGTTAAGATTCCCATTCAAAAAATTACATTTGCAGCAGTAAAAATTAAACAATAAAATAAAAACCAAATGAGTGTTTTAGTAAATAAAGATTCAAAAATAATTGTTCAAGGATTCACTGGAAGTGAAGGAACGTTTCATGCCTCTCAAATGATTGATTATGGAACCAATGTTGTTGGGGGTGTGACGCCTGGAAAAGGGGGGCAAACGCATTTAGAGAAACCGGTATTTAACACGGTTAAGGAAGCGGTTGATCAAGTTGGTGCGAATACAACCATTATTTTTGTACCGCCTGCATTTGCTGCAGATGCCATTATGGAAGCAGCTGATGCTGGAATAAAAGTAATCATTACCATTACAGAAGGGATTCCTGTTGCCGATATGATTAAAGCGGCGAATTACATCCGTACAAAAGACTGTCGTTTGGTAGGACCTAACTGTCCCGGAGTCATTACACCCGGAGAAGCCAAAGTAGGCATCATGCCAGGCTTTGTATTCAAAAAAGGAACCGTAGGCGTGGTGTCCAAATCAGGAACTTTAACCTATGAAGCCGCGGATCAAGTGGTGAAACAAGGGTTAGGAATTACGACAGCCATTGGTATTGGTGGCGATCCCATTATTGGAACCACCACTAAAGAAGCCCTCGAAATGTTGATCAACGACCCAGAAACAGAATGTGTAGTGGTCATTGGTGAAATAGGAGGTCAACTGGAAGGGGATGCCGCAAAATGGTATAAAGAGAGTGGTAGTAAAAAACCAGTGGTTGGATTTATTGCGGGTGAAACCGCGCCTGCCGGACGTACGATGGGCCATGCTGGTGCTATTGTAGGCGGTAGTGACGATACCGCACAAGCTAAAAAACAAATCATGAGAGAATGTGGAATTCACGTTGTAGAATCTCCTGCTGAAATAGGAAAAAAAGTGGCCGAAGTACTCGCGTAACAGGTCATTAAAGACACATATAAACCTCCTAATTTTAGTATTAGGAGGTTTTTTTTATGCGCTTATTTTTCCAAAATACATTCCCAATACAAGTTAGTATAACAGTTGTCATAAATATTGACAGCTAAATTCTACTCATGAGAAAATCATAAAAAACAAAAATATAGTTGAGATTTATTTCAGTTCGATTAATCATTGACTACATAAGTTAAACGTTATTAACTATTTATGTTAGAATTCCATGATTTTTTTTGTTTTTTATAAACTATTTTTTAAGTTTGGTGTGATTATGACCCCAAGTCATAATCTTCATAACCAATAGAACCTGCTGTAAGCACTTATTTTACTGTAAATAACATCGTGAGACTGTTTGGGTATTTTCCCATTTCTGTTTCCATACATATTTTGTGTGATTGCTATGGTCTGACTTTATAAAATTATTAACGAACCCTAAAAAATCAGACATTATGAAAAACAATTTATTAAAATTTGGATTATTAGTTTTACTGGCAGTTTTTACTTTTCATTCATGTAGTGATGATGAGCAAGTGATCTCTCCAAAATCAGTAGATTTGATTAAAATAAGAATAGAGGATGAAATTGAAAATATTGAGTTGGAAAATCGATTGAATCATGAAATAGAAAACATAAACTATCTATTGGAGCCATATAAAAGTGATGAAATTAATGCTAGAATGGATTCGGCAAATACTTTGCAACAATTTAATATAAACACGAAAGCATTTAGCGTTATTGAAAATGAAAATGGAAAATCTTCGTATACTTTTGAAGTAGAGATGCCTGGTGAAAGTATAGTTAATGAAATTGTAAATCTTAACTTGTATTACAACGCCAACAATGAATTAAAAGCTAGTTTAATAGGTTATAACCTAACTCATGAAGAAATGCAAACTGCAATTTCAAACCAAAGTTTTGATGGTTTTTGGGATAAAATTTATTATTTAGATTTAGAAGAAATTGAAATAATTGAAGCCACGCCTAAAAGTAACAAAGTTTCTGCTAGAAGACGCACAAACCACGGATGTGATGGTATTTTTAATTGTGATGCTAATGGATCAAATAGGTGGACACGATATGGCAATAATAGCGGATATGGTGGTTATTCTGGATCTGGTTCATCGTATAGTCTACCTCCATTGAGTAATTTACCTCCACAAGTAGCTGCTGCATTGCAGGCAGCAGGTGTTTTTTTAGGGGTTAATTACAACAATCGAGCTCCGGCTGGTTACGGCTATAATTATACAAGCCCAGTTCGATATTTTTCAGTTGGTGATTTAACAATTCCAAACACAAATTCTAACTCAACTCCAACTCCTTTTAATAGAAGGTATTTTTATTATTTTCCAGAATTAAAAAATAAAATCACAACGTACTATAATCAAGTATATGTTTCATACATTAATTCTTATGTGACTTCTACACAAACAACTCTCGAAGATCATAATAATAAACAACGTTTTATCACTCAATTTTTTAAATTCCTTTATAAATTACGAACTGAGAATTATTCTGCTTTTAATTATTTGGCTAATAATCCTCAAAAAATGGTAGCCGTTTTTAATTTTTTAGCTGAAAATAATTCTTTTAATGCTTATGAGTTTGCTAAAAGTGCGATTGACATTTTATCACTTCCTGTAATTACATCAAATAATAAAATTGATTATGCTGAAGAAATTTTGAGACTCACCAATCATTTAAAATCTTTTGGAAATATTGAAGATGAAATTTATGCGGACTATATACAAAGTTTGATACCTGAGTTTAACAGCATGACTATTAATGAGGTGCGTGCTATTTATGGTCATGTAAAAACAACTTGTAATAATTTAACGATTAAATATTTAAAAGAAATTATTACCCCTATTGTTACGGATCTGGTAATTCCCGTTATTACTTACGCTCTTTTTGAAGCAACTGCGGGCACCGCAGTAAAACTATTACAAAAAATACCATTACCTTTGGTTTTAAGAGGTGTTAGACTTAATAAAATGGTTATACAGTTAACTAAAATTGGAGTCCAAGGAGATAAACCTTTTACTACAATTATTAAAACTAATACTCCTATATCAAAAGCTAGAGAATTGTTTTTAAGCGTTACTAAAAATGCTATTTCTAAATCTACTCAACCTAATGGAGCAATTGTGGCTAATATGGGGAATGGTAATTTTATAACTTATAGAACTGTATCTAGCACAGGTTTCGAGGCAACTATAGACTTAAATTTCCCTGCTTTATTCAATAATGTAAAACAAGTAATAAAATTTACAAAATGAAAACCATAAACTTATTTGATGAAGAATATATAAATGTTTTATGCCCAAGTGATAATGAATACTTGTGGAATATTTTTAACCATTTTGGATACGATAACGATAATAATCCTGATATAAAAAAACAGACATTGAGAGCTTTAAAAATAATGCTAGATTTAGATATTATATTTGTAGCTAAATGGTTCGCTAAACCTGAATTAGAAAATTGCAATTTAGAACCAAATGAGATAATTAAACATATAAATGAAATTTGGTTTGATGGTGCTATATTTCCTGACTTCTATGGTATGGTAATGTTTAATTCTAAAGATTGGTATAAAGATAAACTTGAAAATAAAGGTTTCACTCCTTTTGTAAATTGGAAAAATTTTACAAAAGAGGAAATAGGCGATTTAGAAAAGTGGATAGAAGAAAACAAACCGAAATAATAATACAAAGGTTTAATTAAAAATGCGATTTCTACAACAACGGAGACTAATGGAGCTATTGTAGCTAATATGGGTAATGGCATGAAAATAATATTAAGACCTATCTCACAAACTGTTCCAAGCGCTGTAAGAGTTATTGAATATCAAAACTTCAACACTGTTTTAGGCGTAGATTCATTCTCATTAAAATTTATCCCATGATTACAATTAATGTTTTTAGCACAAAATATAATGGTGTTTTTCATCCTTTTGGAATAAATAGTTCTACTCAAATAATACCTACGAACTAATGAAGAAATTTATAAGATTGACAATTTCAATAATATGTGTTTTAACCTTGTTTTATACTTGTCATAATAATAAAGTTGCTGATTTTGAAATTATTAATGAGTCTAAAAGTATAATAGATTCAGTTAAAATTTCATGTAGTGGTACTAACTATAGAAATAAGTCTGTAATAACTAAATTATTGCCAAAAGAGCGTTCAAAACTAACCTTGAATATGAATGATGTAAAAAAAATTGATGGTAATTACTTTATTGAAATATTCAAAAAAGCAAAAAACACAAATAAGGCTTTTGGCTATTATAGTAATGGTTGTCCTACAAATAGTATCTACAAGCTTATTATTAAAAAAGATACAATATTGGTCAAAGAACGCATGAAATAAATAATACTTTAGTGACTGCATTTCCTTTGATTAAATACCCAACAAATTCTAATTATGAAACTCTTTATCCTAAATTAACTGAGTATTTAAAAAACAAATTCCCCTCTGCTGGAAATATTCCATTAATTGTAAACCCCGCTCCGCAAAGTCTCTGACTTCGCGGAACATAAAAAAAGTGTAAATGAAATGTAAATTGTGAAGAATTATGAATTGAAAAGTAATGAAAATTATATAAGCTCAAAGTCGGGAGACTTTGCGGAGCTGGGGGTTTGCTAAAAGTGCGATTACGGCGTTGATGGAGGTTGGTATAGCTAACTATTCTTCAAATGACTATCCAGGCATGATTGAAGGCTTCCCATTTGAATGGTGGCTTGATGACAATTTTATAATAAATTCTGATAATTTTAAAATTAATAATGAAGATCCAAATGCTCAAGAATTGCTTTTATTTGCTCAATTCCCAGCAGAAGCTATATTACATATCGAGAATTCTAATACTTCACTAAATAGAGCAGAAGAACTTGTAGCTAATGGTGTTCTTACTGGGATTGGAAATGGTAAAGCTGACGCTTTCAGGCACGCTTTTTGGAATGCTCAAGGTACAGCAGAGTTTGGTTCTGTAGTAATGAAAATTTTTGCCGACGCACATGAATGGGGAGAAAATGGTTTATCAGTCACTATGGATTTCTACAATAATCATAAAGGAAGAGTAATTGGCGATAATTATAACTTTTTAACTAGTGAAACTATAATTTCAGCAGCTATTCTAAAAGCTGTTTATAATGGAACTTTAAAGTATATTAATAATTCTGGTGTTCTTGTTCCAACAAATTTATAAACTATGACTTCAATAGTATTAAGTTTAGCATTTCTTTTTGGGTTAATTCTTCTGATTTTCTCATTCATAAAAAGGTTGATTAAAAAAACAAAATATTTTAAAGAAAGAAAAAAAGCAACAAATATAGTTTCTGTATTATTGTCATTTACCCTTTATTTTATATTATCAATTTCACTTATGTTGTACATTACTAAGATTCCTCAAAGAAAATTTGATAAATCAATATGGATAAACAAAATAAGCGAAAGACATAAAATGATTGATGATTTAATTCAATCTGACTATTTAATCGGTAAAGAAAAAGACTCATTAGAGATTATTTTTGGAAAGCCATTAAAAAGTGATGCTGAAAACAAGATTATAGAATATGAGTTGATTGGTCGCACATGGGCTGATTTCAGAATAGTAAAATTAAAACTATTTCTAAAAAATGATTTAGTATCTAGATTTGAGTATTCAGAGCAGAAGTAAATTAAGACTTCTAACAGGCCCCCAGTTCGCGCGAGCCTCTTTTGCTCGTGCCCAGCAAGAGAAAAAAATAAATTAATGAGTAGAAATTATAATTAGATAATGAATTGTTTTGAGGTTTCTTGATTTTCAGAATGGGAAGCTTGCACCAAAGAGGTATTATTTTTGATGTAGTTTTGTTATATTTACAATATAATATTTTCAAATCATGAATTTAGAAGCAAAACGAAATGAACTAATTCAATGGATTCTTAGTTTAAGCGAAGAATCTTTATCTATAGTGACTGCAATAAAAGAACAAGCGATGGCTGATGAAACTGTTGCATATTCGGCAAAGGGGGAACCTTTTACAAAAGACCGTTACCTTAAGCATATTAATGACATTAGAAAGAGTGTGAAAAATGGTGCTAAAACATACACTTCAAAAGACGTTAGAGATTTTGTTTTAAACAGTAGAAAAGTATAAGTTTTGAAAGTAATTTGGACAGAAAAATCTAAAGAATCTCTTTTAGATATTTTTAGCTATATTTTTGAAAAAAGTCCTCAGAATGCACTGATGGTTTTTGATGCACTCATCGCTTTAGGAGATTCCTTGAGTGACACTACACTAGAATATTCAAAAGATTTAATAGTCAATGAGGAAGCTGTTAGATTTGTTTCTAAATGGAGTTATAAAATTATTTATGAAAGAACATCAAATGAAGTAATAATTATTGATGTATTTGGAAGTTATCAAAGTCCAAATAAACTATTAACTATATTTAAGAAAAAATAATACGTTAACAATGGACACAAGAATCCTGTTGAGTCCAAAACAGTCTTTCCAAAAACGAAAAATCTCGTCCATAAATCAGATTTTAAGGAATTTTATTTGAAACCATTTTACTATATTTGAAATTAATAATTTTTACAGCTATTGTATATGAAACTATTAGAAGGAAAAACAGCCATTATTACAGGCGCGAGTCGTGGGATTGGAAAAGGAATCGCAACGGTTTTTGCACAGCATGGCGCCAATGTAGCGTTTACGTACAGTGCATCTGTAGAAGCTGCCAACCTCTTAGAAACCGAACTTCAAGCATATGGAACAACGGTGAAAGGGTATCAAAGTAATGCTGCTAATTTTGACGAAGCACAACAACTTGCAGTAGATGTGTTAGCCGATTTCGGAACCATTGATATTCTGATAAACAATGCTGGAATCACCAAAGACAATTTACTAATGCGGATGGGCGAAGCTGATTTTGATAAAGTTATTGAAGTCAATCTTAAGTCTGTATTTAATATGACCAAAGCCGTGCAACGCACCATGTTAAAGCAACGAAAAGGGTCTATTATCAATATGAGTTCGGTGGTCGGTGTGAAAGGAAATGCGGGTCAAACCAACTATGCGGCTTCTAAAGCGGGGATTATTGGATTTTCAAAGTCTGTGGCTCTAGAGCTTGGTTCTAGAAACATCCGAAGTAATGTGATTGCTCCAGGATTTATTGAAACAGAAATGACGGCTAAATTAGATGAAGCAACCGTTGCAGGATGGCGTGCAGGAATTCCACTAAAACGAGGTGGTACTCCTGAAGATATTGCCAATGCCTGTGTGTTTTTGGCGAGCGATTTATCGGCGTACATCACTGGACAAACCATTAATGTTGATGGTGGGATGCTCACTTAAACCATTCTAACAACGGTTGTTCTCAACCGATCTTAATATGCCTACACAAACAATTTTATATATCATTGGATCTGGAATTTTAGCGCTCTTTGTAGCGCTTTTTCAGTATATATATAAAACCAAACGCCATCGGTTGCATTGGGGATTAGCGTGTTTGAGGTTTATCTCAATTTTTTCATTACTGCTTCTTATCATCAATCCGAAGTTTGAGAATTCAGAAAATTCGATTGTGAAACCAACACTTGTGGTGGCGGTCGATAACTCTCAATCTGTCAAATATTTAGGTAAAGACAGTGTTGCTTCAAAAGCTGTGCAATCGATCGTAAATAATAAAGAGATTGCCTCTAAATATGAGGTCAAGTTATACAATTTTGGGGCGCAGCTCAACCAAAATACGACACTTACTTTTGATGACCATCAAACCAACATCACTAAAAGCCTTCAGGGTATTGAGGCTATTTATGATTCCCAATTGGCACCAATTGTGCTCATATCCGATGGAAATCAAACCATTGGTACGGATTATCAGTATGCTTCAAAAGCGTTTGAGCAAGTTGTTTTTCCGCTTATATTAGGAGATCGTATGTTTCATACAGATCTGAAAATTCAACAAATAAACGTCAATAAATACACCTATTTAAATAATAAGTTCCCCGTTGAAATTATAGCGTACTACTCTGGGAATTCGCCGATTCAGACGGTGTTAACGATTCGTTCTGGTTCACGAATTATTCACAAAGAAGTGGTTCGGTTTACACAAGATCAAAACATCAAAATTGTAACGCCAAAAATTACAGCCACCAAAGTAGGGGTACAGCGGTATCAAGTTGGTTTATCGCCCCTTAAAAACGAAAAAAACACGATTAATAATCAAAAATATATTGCCATTGAAAGTATTGATGAACGTACCAAAATCGCATTAATTTCATCCATATTGCATCCGGATTTAGGAGTTCTTAAAACGTCTATTGAAACCAACGAGCAAAGGCTTGTAACCATTTGTTCGCCATCTGATTTTCTGCGTTTAAAAGACGAATATGACCTTGCGATTCTGTATCAACCGAATCCAAGTTTCAAAGCGGCATTTGATTTTATTAACAAAAGAAAATTAAACACATTTATAATAGGAGGGAACCAAACCCAGTGGTCGTTTTTAAATTCTATCCAATCGGACTTTAAGCAGGAAATTACAGGTCAAACTGAAAGCTATCAAGGACGGATTAACTCAAGTTTTGCTAATTTTATCACGACCGATTTCACTTTTAATTCCTATCCGCCCTTAAGCACAGAATTTGGAAGTATCAACATCAATGTGCGGCATGAAACATTCGTGTTTAAATCGATTAATGGCATCGATACTCAAGAGCCTTTGTGGTTTACTTACGAAAACAATGCTAGAAGGTCGTCTGTTCTTTTAGCCGAGAATCTCTGGAAATGGCGCATGCATTCGTATCGAGAAACCAAAAATTTTGAAAATTTTGATGCATTGATGGCTAAAATGATTCAATATTTAAACATTCAAAATCAAACCAAACGACTGATATTAAACTATGAATCCATTTATGATGGAAGTCAATCTCTTGAATTATCGGCACAATTTTTTAATAAAAATTACGAACCAGATCCCAATGCACAGCTAAATATTAGGCTTAAAGAAACGACCTCGGGGCGTCAAATTGAGTACCCCATGGTGTCGAATCAAAACACTTATATGATCAATCTGAGCGCCTTAGAACCAGGTGTCTACAACTTTGAAGTGAGTGCAAATAAAAAAAGTCACCGCGCTTTTGGTTCGTTCGAAATTTTAAACTTTAATATTGAGCAACAATTTATAAATGCGAATGTAGAGCAACTTGAGCAACTCGCTCTTCATACCGATGGAACGACTTATTTTGATACTCAAACCAACGATTTAATAGCGCAATTAATTTCTGATAATCGGTTTTCAAGTATCCAGAAATTCACTAAAAAATCAGTACCTTTGATCGATCTAAAATTTTGGTTGCTATTGCTGGTGTTGAGTTTAGCAATCGAATGGATTATAAGAAAATACAACGGACTTATTTAAATAATTTAAAACAAAAAAATGGAAAAATTACCTAAAATCGGACTCCCAATTATCGTGATACTTGGAGTTTTAGTACTCTTAATATCGAAAACAGCAGTGACCATCGGCCCAGGTGAAGGCGGTGTCTTATTCGAACGCTTTGGAGAAGGAATTGTGACGGACAAAACGTACGGTGAAGGCTTTCAAATTGTAGCGCCTTGGAACAGTATGTTAATCCACAAAGTAAGACAACAATCTATTTCGGATGAAATGAATGTTTTATCAGTAAACGGACTCGAAGTTAAAGTCAATGGAACGATCTGGTACGAACCAGAATACGAAAACCTTGGAAGTCTAATTAAAACCAAAGGGGAAGACTATGTGAATGAACTTTTAAATCCAGCGGTCAATGCAGCGGCAAGAAGTGTGGTTGGACGTTATACGCCTGAGCAATTGTATTCTAGTAAGCGTGATGTGATCGAACAAGAAATTCTTGACGAAGTTATCACTTTATTAGATGGTCAATTTTTAAATGTAAAACGTGTATTGGTAGAAGATGTTAAACTTCCAAACACCATTAAAAATGCGATTGAGAGTAAATTAAAGCAAGAACAAGAATCTTTAGAATATGAATTTAGATTAGTAACGGCCGATAAAGAAGCTCAAAAAGTACGTATTGAAGCGCAGGGTAAAGCAGATGCCAATAAAATATTAAGTGCGTCTCTTAACGATCGAATCCTTCAAGATAAAGGGATTGAAGCGACTGTAAAGTTATCTGAATCTCCAAACAGCAAAGTGATTGTTATTGGTTCTGGAAAAACTGGATTGCCAATTATTTTAGGGAATCAATAATTTACAAACGATTAGTTAGTTTATACTGGCTTTTTTAAGAAATCAATAATTTTTAAAAATATGTTAGGTTTAAACTATTTATTTTTTGAATATTTGTACTCAATATTATTAGAATGAAATTATCATTATTTATATACCATCATCATTTACTTACTAGCGATCAAGCGAGGTAACGATGTGTAGGATAAATAATTAAACTATATAACAGACCCGTTTGAGCAATCAAGCGGGTTTTTTAATTTTAAAATAAAAATACATTAAGAATGAACACTTTAAAAATTGCAGTTCAAAAGTCAGGTCGACTTAAAGACGACTCAATGAAATTATTGAAAGATATTGGTATTTCAATTGATAATGGTAAGGATCAACTAAAGGCCACAGCGACCAACTTTCCGGTCGAGGTCTTTTATCTTCGGAATGGCGATATTCCTCAATACTTAAAAGATGGGGTGGTCGATGCCGCGATTATTGGAAACAATGTTTTGGTAGAAAAGGGCAATTCGATTGAGTATATCTCTAAACTTGGATTTTCTAAATGTCGGGTGTCTATTGCGGTTCCTAAAGCTATGGAATATAAATCTCTCAATGATTTGAACGGCAAGCAAATTGCGACTTCGTATCCAAATACCGTCAATGCGTTTTTAGAGGAGAACAATATCAAAGCCAGTATCCATGTCATTAATGGGTCTGTTGAAATTGCACCCAACATTGGGTTAGCAGATGCCATTGTGGATATTGTTTCTACAGGGGGTACCTTGTTTAAAAATAACTTGGTTGAGAAGGAAGTGATTCTAAAATCGGAAGCTGTTTTAGCAGTGTCTCCAACCATCAATGCAGCGCAACAAGCTATTTTAGATAAAATAAAATTCCGTATTGAGTCGGTGCTTAAAGGACAATCGTCCAAGTACGTTCTTTTGAATGCACCTAACGAGAGTTTAGAAGCGATTATTAACCTCTTACCAGGCATGAAAAGTCCAACCGTTCTTCCATTGGCGGAATCGGGCTGGAGCTCGGTACACAGTGTGATTGATAAAAACCAATTTTGGAATATTATCGACGATTTAAAAGCATTAGGAGCTCAAGGCATCCTTATTTGTCCAATCGAAAAAATGGTTCTCTAATGGCATCTATTTCCAAATATCCACCCATTTCAACATGGGAAACTTTGTTACAACGCCCGACTCAATCTGTGGAGGCTATCGAAGCAATTGTGGATGAAGTGTTTTTAGCGGTCAAACAAGAAGGGGATGCGGCCATTACTCGCTATACCAAACGGTTTGATAAGGTTGAATTAACAGCTTCTTTTGTTTCTCAAGAAGAAATTGAACAAGCATCGGCACTCGTGTCAAACGATTTAAAAGCAGCCATTCAACAAGCAAAATCGAATATTGAAGTTTTTCACGCTGCTCAAAAAACAGCGAAAGTAGATATTGAAACACAACCAGGTGTTCGTTGTTGGCAAGAAAAACGGCCTATTGAAACGGTTGGATTGTACATTCCAGGCGGGACTGCACCCTTGTTTTCGACGGTTTTAATGTTAGGAGTGCCTGCGACTTTAGCGGGATGTAAGAACATCATTTTATGTACCCCTCCAAATGCGAAAGGCGCCATTGCAAATGAAATTTTGTATACTGCTGCTTTGTGTGGCATTAGAACGATTGTTAAAGTAGGCGGGATTCAAGCCATTGCTGGGTTGACTTTTGGAACCTCTAGTATTCCTAATGTTTCTAAGATTTTTGGACCAGGGAATCAGTATGTGACGGTCGCCAAGCAATTGGCAACCAAATATGGAGTTGCGATCGATATGCCTGCGGGCCCAAGTGAACTTCTAATTATGGCCGATAAAAATGCCAATCCAGCTTTTGTGGCCTCAGATTTATTAAGTCAAGCCGAGCATGGCGCTGACAGTCAGGTGGTTTTGGTGTCAACCGACGAAACACTTCTTTTGGAAACAGCGAAACAAGTCCGTATTCAAACTCAATTATTAGCACGTCAATCGATCCTAGAAAAAGCACTTGAGAACATGAAGCTAATTTTAGTGAAATCAGATCAGGAAGCGGTCGATCTAATCAATTTTTATGGTCCCGAACACTATATCATCTGCACCGATAATTCATCCTTTTTTGTAGATAGCGTGATCAATGCAGGTTCTGTTTTTATTGGTAAATACACGCCTGAGAGTGCGGGCGATTATGCGTCTGGAACCAATCATACCTTGCCAACAAATGGCTATGCAAAAGCGTATTCGGGGGTCAACTTAGATAGTTTTTTGAAAAACATCACCTTTCAAGAAATCTCCAAAGAGGGCTTGCAAACTATCGGAACGACTATCGAACTTATGGCGGAAGCCGAAGGTTTAATGGCACATAAGAATGCCGTGTCTATTCGACTAAAATCAATTGAAGATGAATCTAAATAAATTACTTCGATCTAATATTAATGGGATGACACCCTATTCGTCTGCGCGCGATGAATACAAAGATTTGGAAGCAGACATGGTGTTTTTGGATGCCAATGAAAACCCGTTTGACAATTCGTTAAATCGATATCCCGATCCCCAACAGACGGCCTTAAAAAAGCTAATTTCAGCACAAAAAAAGGTTCCGACGGATCAAATCTTATTGGGAAATGGAAGTGATGAAGTCTTAGATTTAATTTTTAGAGCGTTTTGTGAACCCAATCAAGACCGTATTCTGACGTTTCCACCAACCTATGGGATGTACGACGTATTGGCAAATTTGAACGCCATTAAAAATATTCAAGTGCCCTTAACGTCAGACTTCGATTTAGACGTCGATCGTATTTTAAAACAGGTTCAACCAGAGACGAAGTTACTGTGTATCTGTTCGCCAAATAATCCTTCTGGAAATGTGGTTGACCGCAAGGCAGTAGAACGCCTTTTAAAGGCTTTTAATGGCTTAGTCATCATTGATGAAGCCTATGTTGATTTCTCTAATAAAGTGAGCTGGACAGCGTATTTAAACATGTATCCAAATCTAATTGTGACACAAACCCTTTCAAAAGCCTATGGGCTCGCGGGCATCCGATTGGGGATTTGCTATGCATCTAAAGACATTATTGCGGTATTAAATAACATAAAACCACCTTACAACATCAATACGCTTACCCAAAATGCAGCCATATTGGCGCTCCAAAATAGGGAAGTGGTGACTGAACAGATTGCCATGATTTTAAAGGAACGTGCTCATTTAGCGACGGCCTTTGAGTCGTATTCGTTTATCGAAAAAATATATCCTTCCGATGCGAATTTTATTTTAATTAAAGTAGATGATGCCCATAAACGGTATACA
>TARA_B110000902_G_scaffold231518_1_pt1 | contig 16396 bp, 20 predicted proteins | sample TARA_B110000902 | Tara Oceans TARA_B110000902 (sample SAMEA4398009) | marine metagenome | biome: Polar Biome; feature: [SRF] surface water layer (ENVO:00010504); material: water (ENVO:00002006), including particulate matter (ENVO:01000060) such as... | depth 5 m | reverse complement strand
GACAAAAAGGACAAAACGGTAATACAGGTTCAACAGGTTCACAAGGACCAGCAGGTTCAAACGGATCAAATGGTAGTGCAGGTGCTAAAGGAGCTACAGGTGCAACAGGACCAGGTGGTGGAACAGGACCTCAAGGTGCAGGTGGTGGAACCGGTGGTAAAGGACAAAAAGGACAAACTGGTGCAACTGGACCAGGTGGTGGAACAGGACCTCAAGGATCAACTGGTGGAACTGGAGGAACAGGTGGAGCAGGTGCTAAAGGACAAAAAGGTCAAGCAGGTGGAACTGGTAATACAGGTTCACAAGGACCAGCAGGTTCAAATGGATCAAATGGTGGAACAGGTGCAAAAGGATCAACTGGAGCAACAGGACCATCAGGTACATCAAATGTATATGCTACAGCAATGAACCAATACACTAGAACTAGTGATACAGTTCAGTTTGGTACAGTAAGATCAACAGGTGATGTTGTTGCTTATTACTCAGATGAGAGATTAAAAGATATTGAAGGTAAAATAGAAAGCGCTCTAGATAAAGTAATGGAACTAGATGGTATTTATTATACAGCTAATGAATTAGCAGAATCATTTGGATATGATAAAAAAGATCGACAAATTGGGGTAATAGCTCAACAAGTTAAAAAACATTTCCCTGAAATAATTAGACAAGCACCTTTCGATGCAGATGGAGATAAAGGAGCTAGTATAACAGGTGAAGATTATATCACAGTTCAATATGAAAAATTAGTAGCAATATTAATTGAAGCAATAAAAGAATTAAACGAAAAAGTAAACAAATTAAATAAATAAAAAATGGGATTTATAGTTACAGGTTCAATAACAGAAAACGGTGGTCTAAATAGACAAGTAGATAGCTTTTATGTAAGGCTTGAAAATTATACAGTACATAAAACCACAGGTGATTTAGTAGTTAATTCGACTCATTACATAAGTAAAGAATCGTCATCAGCACACCCAATATATAAAGAAGACTATCTTGGTATAGATGCTTCTGGTATGCTATTAAATCAATTTTTTCATGAGGATGAATCATATAACTATGGTCACCCATTTGAGTTTCCACTTACTGAAAGTGTACAAGTAGAACAAACATCATATTCCTCTTCATTTGCAGATCAAGTAGTTGAATATATAGATTTTGATGATGATGGTGTTGAAATATCGGCATATAGAACAGAATCTATAGAAACTATTACTACTGGAAGCGAAATGGTAACAAAATCAAAAATAGACATTAACATAATTACAGGTAGTATGTTTAAATATGCTTATGATGTAACAAAAAACCATTATAAAACAATATTTGGAGCCAGTAATGTAAAAGATTTAATTTAATGTATTACGGATCAACAGCAGGATTTTTACAGATAGTTGGGACAACCTCAACAAATACTAACCCAACATCAGCTTGTGGTTATTATAATGGTATGTGGGGAACATGCACCAATTGGGGAGTAAATGGTAATTATAGTCTTTATGCTGGTTGGAGAGAAGGAGCAAATCCTAGATTAAATACTGGTCAAACTGGTACTACTAATATAAGCATGACTACTGGTTATAGATATAAAGATAGAATGTTTTGCTGTAATATACTAGTAAGTAATGCTGGTGGGACAGGTAACCTAGGAGGTTTTTCTTCACCTTTTAGTGGGGCAGCACTTGCTAATAATACAGCAGTGTATGCCTATAATAATATGTCTATGAGTAATAATCAGAATTTTATTACAACCACAGGAGTTACAACTTATGGTTATGTATTTTTGGGTTATAGATTAGAAAGTTCTTCAGGTACTTTTTTAACATCAACTCAAACTGTAAGTTGGTACTTTAATGGTACTTATGGTAGTAAAAGCTTTGCATATATTAAAAATCTTCATATGGGATATGGAGTTGCAGGAAAACCATCGGATAGAAAATTAAAAGAAAATATTAGATTAGTTGGTAAATCTATAAGCGGAATAAACATTTATACTTGGACTTATAAAAATCAAGAAATACATGGTAAAGGAGTATTCCAAGGTGTTATGGCACAAGAAGTACCACATGCTACTATACAACATCCTGATGGATATTTAATGGTAGATTATTCTAAAGTTGATGTTATATTTAAAAAGGTTTATGGAAGTAATATGGGTAATTGAAAACGTTAAGCGTTCTGAAGATTTTTATACAAAACAATTTACATTACTATTAGCAGCGTCAGTTTGTTTATGGAAAAGGTATCATCCTAACCATAAAACAGTACTATATGCTGATGATCTTACTAGCAATTTTTACAAAGAAACACCTTTACTTGGTTTATTTGATGAAGTAAGACCTTTAAAATACAATGATAAAATTAATAGAGAAGTATTCTGGTCAAGTAGCAAAACAAAAATAATTAGCGAAACAGAAAAACCAATATTAATTATTGATCATGATTTTTTAATATTCAAAAATATAGATGAATATTTAAATGATAACGTATTATATACCTACAACGAATTATCAGATAATTGGTACCCAAAAGAAATAAATAAAGATGTTAAATCATTAACTACTCCTATTAATTATCTAATTGATAGAGCAGCTAATGTATCTCTATTTTATTTACCTGATCCCAAATTTGCTAATAAATACGCTAAACAAACATTACAGAATCACAAAGAATTTACTTCAATGGGGGTAGAAGATACTAACTATATGATACTATCTGAACAATTTATGTTAAAACAGATGTTACATAAAGAAAATATTCCACATAAAGCATTATCTAAAAATGTTTTTAATTGTAGAAAAGTAGATTATGAACCTATAATTAGTGATGAAGGTATTTGGAATCTCCAAGAATCCTTATTATATTACAAGCATTATGGTGTAGAAAAAAAGTCAATAGATCATACAGGAATGATGTATTTATTTAGATGTATAAATTCTACACAAAAAGATAAATGGAATATATATCACGATTGGATTTTAAATCAAAAAGATTAAATGAAAGCTATACACGTTAATTGGACTAAACCTTATTTTGAAAAACACAGATTAAGGGGTCACGGTTTTGAATCTATAAGACATTACGAATCTGATACATATAATCTACCAGATCATCAAATTTTATATACTATATTATCTATTCTACATTGGAAAAAGCACAACGGTCCTATTAAATTGTATACTGATTCTGTAGGGGCTTCATTTTATCATAGGTTTAATATATTAGATTTATATGATGAAGTAGATATTGATTTTTTAAATAAGTATTCAAAATCAAAAGTTGATCCTGCTTATTTTTGGACAAGTGGTAAAATAAAATGTTTAGCACATCAAACAGAACCTTTTGTTTTTATAGATAATGATATGATCGTAAGAGAAAAATTACCTGAATGGACTCGTACTGGTGATTTAACTATAGCCCATTGGGAAATAGGTAGGGGTTATTATTATTTTGATAGGGAAAAATTTGAAAAAGAAATAACACATACCCCATGGATTGATAACTATAATGTAGATGATTGGTCACCCAATACATCATTTTTATGTTTTAATAATATGGACTTGTTAAAAGAGTATCATGAATGGCATAAAAAATTAGTAACCACTAAGGGGGAAACAGTCCCAGAATGGTTTTGGTTATTAACAGATCAAGGTATTTTAGGCCATATTATTAGGGAGAACGATTATAATACTAACACTTTAACCAATAAAATAGCGTTAGCTCACCATAATACTACATCAGGCAATAAACGGTATAAAGGTAAAGCTGAAAAGTGGTATACACCAGAAAAACCATCCCCAGAAAGGGAAGTACGTTTTGAACATGTTTGGTTAGATAAAATTAATACTGAGAATTTACATACTCAAGAGTGGTTTAACGAAATAGTTAATAACTTTCAAAGACCTGACATCGTTTCAAATGATGTTAGATGGAGAAAATATTGGGAAGCACATGATAAAGATAATTAGAGTATTGTGGGGAGAGGGAGTTAATAAAGAAGTCCCTAGAATACCATTATATCCAAATCAGGAAGTAGTTTATGCTTTTGATTATGAATCATTTTGGTTTTCTCAAAATTTAGGCTATGAAACTCATTTAGTTAAAAATGATATATTTGAAGGCCCAGATTTAAATAATTTCGGTAGAAAGCTTCAAGCATTAGATTTAGCTTTAAAAGAATATGGTGAAGTTATATTATTAGATTGGGATTGTTATATATTAAAACCCCTTGATAAGGAATTTTATAATTCATTAAAAGAAAAACCAATACAAATACCCTTATATATCCAACATATTGATACAGCTCAAGCTATTATAGAAATACAAGAGATACCACCTTCAAAATCATTCGTTAATGAAATGAAAACTATGGAAGAAGGGTTTCATAAATATGGGTGGAAATGGGAAGAAGGTATAGTAGCACCCAATTTTGGGTTTGTATATTGTAGGGATACCATGTTTGGAGCTGACTTATTAAAATTAGCTATTGATAATGATTTAAAAACCGTAGTAGATGAATTTGCTACTTTATTATATGCTGATTGTAGTTTAGAAGAATTTATAGAAAAATATGTTCCTAGAGTACTTAAAGGTAGAAGTGATCAAATGTTAATATTTGATAATAGGTTACATGATATATCAAGAAAATTTACTAAGTGGTTAGACACTAAAATTAATATAACAGAATATTTTGAGCATGTCTAATATAAAAATAATAAGAAGTTGGTGGGGCAATAACCAGGAGTTAATGCAAAAAGATATTCCTAAAATACCTTTATATGATAATGAAGTAGTATATGTTTGGGGTGATAAAAATAAAGAAGAATTGGAATCAAGAGGGTATACTTGTATAAGTATGTCATCTCAAGAATTTAAAGGAGGCAATATATTTGGAAGAAAATTAATTGTACTTGATTTAGCATTAAAACATTGGGGAGAAGTATTAATGTTAGATTGGGATTGTTTTATTTTAAAACCTTTAGATGAAGATTTTTATAATTTATTAAAACAAAAAGAAACACAAATTCCTTTATATGCTCACTATAAAGAACCAATGGCAGCATTACTAGATGCCATTCCTGAAAATCATCCAATTTTACAAAACGATGAATCATATTATTATTTAATTGATAATTTATCAACATTAGAAAATCAAATACAACATTATCATTGGAAATGGGGTGATGGTTTAGTTATACCTAATTTTGGTTGTGTTTATTCCAGAGATAAAAATTTTGGTGCAGATTTACTTAAAATAACTAGAGAAAATGATATAAAAGGATTAGTAGAAGAATTTGCAATGTGGAAATATGCTAATTGTTCATTAGAAGAATATATTAAAAAATACCACCCAGATTATGTTTTAGGAGTATCATATGAAAGGTTAAAACCAGATGATACAAAAGATATAAATAAAATTCAAACAGAATTTAATGATTATATAAAAAACAATATTAACTATAAACCCTATTTAGAGCATGTATAAAGTAAAAGTAATATCACTAAAAAAACGTCAAGATAGACGTAAAAAAATATCACATATGTTTCAACACGTTCCGTTCGAATTTGTAGATGCTATAGATGGTAAAGAATATAAATTAACTAAGTTTGATAGAGAATTTATTAAAGGTAATGATTATAAAAAATGGGGGATACATATACCATCTTTAGTTTGTGCACAATATATGCATTTAAATTTATTAGATGAATGTTCAAAACAAGATTTACCTTTCATTATATTTGAAGATGATGTATTTTTAAATGAAGATGAAATAGCCCCTGAAAATTACTTTGAAACATTATCATTAGTTAATGATTTAGATGCTTTTTGGTTTATTCCAAATGAACCTAGTGTAGCTGCTTATATAGTATGGCCCGAAGGTGCTAAAAAAATGATTGATTATGTAGAAAATGTTTCCAAATTAAGAAGAGGATTAGATTGGGCATTTTGGGATTTAAGAAAATCTAAAGATTTCCGTGGAGACCAGGTAAAAGATTCGTATTTTGAACATAGACCAGGTAAAGACTCTGATATTACAACATTAGAAAACTATGATATTTCATCCAACGGATAAAGAAAATATATTTAATTTAGCTCCTATACCAGTTTATAAAAGGGTATATGAAGACGATATTATAACTAATAGAACTTATAATTTTGGCTTAAGTATATTAGATGCTGAGCAAAGAAGAATGGGTCAAGAGTTACCTGGACAGTATGATAATGAAAGACAATCTAATTATGAAATAAATTATAATAGGCAAGATGAATGGGTAGAAAAACATGAATTACAACCTATTGGAAGTAGATTTTATGTTAATCCTAATGATTTTTTAGAAGCAGAAAATTCGGATGTAGATATCATTAATAGAAGAATTAAAAATGGTTTTAAAGAATTAATAGGTACTGATAAGGAACCAATAATTACCGAAAGTTGGTTACAATATTATAACCCAACTGAAGGTAGAGGACATAATGCTCATAACCATAATAGATGGCAATTTAGTGAAGAAAGACCTAATATGTACTCAGGTGGATATTATTTAAGTGATGGTAACCCAATTAAAGATCATCCCTATAGTGGTGTGTTTGCTTTTCATGTTAGAGGAGAAAAACACTTTATTAGACCAAAAGCAGGAATGTTATTAATTTGGCCACACGATATTGTACACTCAGTAGAACCATTTTATGGTAAAGAACATAGAGCAGTAATTAATTTTAATATACAAGTATGAATATAGTTTTTGAAATTAGTGGTGGAATTGGTAAAAATATTATTGCAACTGTAATACTTGAATTACTAAGAAAAAAATATAGTAAGGACAAAATAATTGTAATATCAGATTCAAAATCAATATTTGTTAATAACCCACATGCTGATATAGTAGTTGGATTTGATGAAAGAGATTTTATTTTAGATAAATATGTGCATCACCAACTATATAATTGTTTAGTATTAATAAAAGAAGTGTATAATGAACCCGATTACATAAGTAATAAAGGTAACATTTATGAAATTTGGGCTAAAATGTATAATTTAGAATATAATGGAGAAAAACCAAAATTATACCTTAGTGAAGAAGAAAAGTTAACCCCATTAAAGTTAAATAATACAAAACCTATACTAGTAATCCATCCTCAAGGTGGGGCTATATTAAAAAATGGAGAAAATCAACTAATTAGCCATTATACTAAACCTTTAAATTATAATTGGTCAAGAGATTTACCTATAAAGTTTACAAAACAAATAATTAAAAAGTATAAAGATGAATATGATATATATTATATCAAGCATCCATCCCAACCTATGCTATATGAGGGAGCAACACCAGCAGATTTTAATATAAGAGGAATAATTTCCCTATTACAACAAGCCGATAAGAGAATATTAATAGATAGTTTCTCACAACATATGGCTGCTGCTTTAGATTTACCATCTACCGTATATTGGGTAACAACAAAACCTGAAATGTTAGGTTATACAATTCATAGTAATATTAAATCAAACCCGTTTGAATTTGAAACTAAAATGAATTGCTATAGTGGTTACAATTTAGTAGAACCTTTACAAAGTTTACCATACAGAAGTACTGCAAATATATTTAATATTAAATAAATAACAAAATGAATATAAATTACACGTTTGATCAAGAAGAAACTGATTCACAGAATTATTTTTTCTATAAAGAAGGGTTTAACAAGAGTGAGTTAAGCAAAATCTCAAAGAATGTTAAAAAATTACCTTGGAATATAGCTAAAACAGCTGGAGGTTTAGAAGAGGTTAGAGACTCTAATATTAAATGGATTCCTCAAAACGATGATTGGTTTTGGTTATATGAAAAATTAGCAAATATGGCAACAGAAGCCAATAATTCTCTTTGGAAATTTGACCTACATCAGATCCCAGAAATGATACAATACACTGAATATAAAGCACCTGCAGGTCACTATGATTGGCATGCTGATATTGGACCTGGATTATTATCTAATAGAAAAGTATCAATAACAGTTCAACTATCAGAACCTGATGAATATGAAGGGGGTAATTTAGAATTATTTAAAGGTGGAAGCATGAAAGGTCCTTTTATAGAAGCTGAAAGAAATGCCGGGTGTGTATTTTTATTTCCTTCTTATATGATGCATAGAGTTACACCAGTAACTAGGGGAACCAGAAAATCTTTCGTATTATGGTTAGGTGGAGGACATTATAAATAATATATGATAGATAATTTAGCAAAATTAGTTGTAGATAATGGTGGAACTATTTCACCACTAATCATACCTGGAGAATTAACAGATGGTACCGGTTTATGTAATGTATCCGTTTTTATAGATGATAATGGTGATATTATTACAAATATAAGACACGTACATTATTCTTTATACCATAGCGAATTCGATCAAAACTTTTATTGTGTTTGGGGGTGTTTAGCTTATTTAAACCCTGAAGATGATATTGTATTAAGAACAGGTAACCATTTATGTAAATTAAACCCTGATACTTTAGAAGTTGAAACACATATTAAAATAGATACATCTAAACATGATGTTAAACCTTTATGGACATTTATAGGATTAGAAGATGTTAGAGTAGTTAGATGGGATGGTCAGTTATATGTTTCAGGTGTAAGAAGAGACACAAAAACCGATGGGGAAGGCAGAATGGAATTGTGTGAGATAGATTGGACTGAAGATAAATGTATTGAAAGAACAAGGGATAGAATTGAAGTAACACCACATACTTATTTAGAAAAAAATTGGATGCCTATTTTAGATATGCCGTTTCATTATATAAGGTGGTGTAACCCACTACAAATTGCTAAAGTTGACCCTAAAAGTGGTACTGGTAAGAATGTGCTTGAAAAACATTATGGTTTAGAACTTCCCTGGGAATTAAGAGGGGGTTCACAAGTAATACCTTGGAAAAATGGGAGTAGAATATGTGTAACACATGAAGTAGATTTTTATCATAATCCTGGATATCATAAAGACGCCCAATATTATCATAGGTTTGTTATATGGGATAAAGATTGGAATTTAGAAGCAGTATCAAAGCCATTTAAATTTATGGCTGCAAAAATTGAATTTGCTTGTGGTTTAGCTTTAAAAGATGATAATTTTATAATAACATATGGTTACCAAGATAATGCAGCGTATGCTTTAAAAATGCCAACTAAATTATTAGACAATTTAAATTGGGAAAATAGAAAAAGTTGGAAAAATAACGGACTATAATGAAAAAATTAAAAGAAAATTTACATAAGTACTTACAAGATCCAATAAATCCTTATATTAATGCTGAATTAGGGCAAAATTACGAGGATTTAGGTCAAGGAGCAGCAGCATTATCTTATTTTTTAAGAGCATCAGAATTAACACATGATAGTGATCCTGAATTAGCTTACAATGGTATTTTAAAAACATGGCTTCAATTAAATAAAACTACTCGTAGAAAAAATTATGAAAAGGGTCAATTAGAAATGGCAATTTCATACCTTCCAACTCGACCTGAAGCCTATTTATTTTTAAGTAAATGGTATAGTGATAAAGAAGAATGGAAAACATCAAATTTATACGCAGATTTAGGGTTACAATACATTGGTAAAGAACCATTAAAATATGATGTAGGTTATATAGGTGATTGGGAATTAACATTCCAAAAAGCATTTGTTTGTTGGTATATAGGTCAAAGAAAATTATCTGAAAAATTATGGTTAGAATTAAAAGATAATCCCTATGTAGATGATTCCCATAGAGAAATTTGTCTAAACAATTGTATAAACTTTGATCTAATAAAAAAGGCACCAGAAGTAGTTACATGGCATGATATATTACCTTATAAAAAATCACAATATAAAACGTTAAAGAAAAAATTTAAGGGAGCAGTAAATGTGTCAAGTAATTATTCTCAATGTTATCAAGATTTATTTGTATTAACTGCTTTAAATGGTAAGAAAAATGGTACTTATTTAGAAATAGGAGCAGGACGTCCTTACTATGGTAATAATACAGCACTGTTAAAACAATGGGGTTATAAGGGGGTTTCATTAGATATACATAAACCATTCTTAGATAAATGGAAAAATGAAAGATCAGATGATTTATGTATTAATCAAGATGCTACAACAGCTGATTATGTTGACATATGTGATACTTATATTAAATCCCGTTATATAGATTATTTACAATTAGACGTCGACCCAGCACATAATACTTATAAGGCATTGCAAAATATACCGTTTGATACATTAGAATTTGGAGTTATTACATATGAACATGACTATTATTGTGACAATACTAAAAGTTATAAAGATAAATCAAGAAAACTATTAAAAGACGCAGGTTATATACTAGTAGCAGGTAACATATCCCCAGATAAAGATAGTCCTTATGAAGACTGGTGGGTAAATCCTAGTTTAGTTGATAACTGTATTATTGATAATAATAAACGAGTACTATTTGCTTCTGATTATATGTTAAAAAAAGATGAATTTGATTGGGGTCCATGTAATACAAATATTAAATTTAAAGAGATATTAACCCAAGAAATAATAACAGATAAGGTATATGAAAAATTCTTCCCAGTAGAAAAGGGAGATATTATAGTAGATTTAGGAGCTAATATAGGTTTATGGAGTTATAAAATGATAGAAAAAGAACCTAAACATATATATGCTTTAGAACCTGAAAAAGAATGTTATTTAACAGCAAAGAAAAATTTAAAACCATTCTCTAATATAACAGTTATAGATAAAGGGATATCTGATAAAACAGGACATAAAGTAGTTAAAGGATTATTTGATAAGGATTCAATGGTTTGTTATACTAACAAAGATAAAATATGTCCTACTATATCTTTTAAAGATTTTCTAAAACAATATAGTATTGATAAAATAGATTTTTTAAAAGTAGATTGTGAGGGTGGAGAATATGACGTATTTACAAAAGAAAATTACAATTTTATAAGTAAAAACATTAAAAAAATAGCAGGTGAATTTCATTTAGCAGACATATATGATAAACATAACTTTTTAAAATTTAGAGAATTATACTTACCCAAAAATAAAACCAACTGGAAAGTCCTAACGATGGACTTAAAAGACATAACCCATAAAGTATGGGATGACGATTTTGTTGTATTTGATAAGTGGGATTTTCTCTCATTTAACCTTTACATTGATCAAAGATAATAATATGTATTAACGTTGCGTTAATCAAAATTAACTAAAACAAATATTATGAGCTGGACCTACAAAGGAAATGAAATGCTCGATATTACCCAATTTCCAGACAATACTTACGGATTTGTATACATTAATAAACATATCCCTACTGGAAAATCATATATCGGAAAAAAGATTTTACAATTTACTAAAAAAGTTAAACTTGGTAAGAAGGAAGTTGCCGCTCTAGGAGCAATAGTTGGAAGAAAACCTTCATACAAATTATCAGTTAAAGAATCAGATTGGAAAACCTATTATGGTTCCCAAAAAGATATTAAAAAACTACTAGTTGAAGGTAAAAAAGATGAGTTTGAAAGAACAATCTTAAAATGTGTAAAATCTAAAAAACAACTTACATATTTTGAAATAAAATACCAGATGTTATACCAAGTATTAGAAAAACCAGAGGAATTCTTTAATGACAATATTTTAGGCAAGTTTTTTACTAAAGACTTAGAAGATGTTGAATATGAAGACCCTTTGGAGATTGTAAAACATTAACGTATATTATACATCATGGTTAATCAGTTATTAGTTACATTAGTAAATTCCGTACTAGGTACAGGTAAGCAAACTGCTAGAGGCAATATTGCTTATACTTGTCCCCACTGTAGTCATCATAAACCTAAACTTGAAATAAACTTTACTGAAAATAAAGAAGGTAATAATCCTTGGCATTGTTGGGTTTGTAATAAAAAAGGTAAATCAATACTACAGTTACTAAGAAAAGCAGGGGCGTCGCAAGATAAAATATCTGAAGCTAAAACGTATGTTAAGGATGTATCTTATGTTTCAACTGAAAAATCGGTTAGTACATTAAAATTACCTGCGGAATATACGCGTTTAGACCAGTTAAATAACAATAGTATAATTAAACGCCACGCTGCTGCGTATTTAAAAAATCGAGGCGTTAATACTACGGATATTAGTAAATATGATATGGGCTATTGTGAAAGTGGGTTGTATAAAAATATGATAGTTATACCAACTTATGACGCAGATGGCAGATTAAATTATTTTACTGCTCGATCATTTGAAAAAGAAGCATTTGTAAAATATAGAAACCCACAAACATCAAGAGATATAATACCTAACGAACATTTTATTAATTGGAATTTACCTATTATATTATGTGAAGGATTATTTGATGCTATGGCTATAAAAAGAAACGCAATACCTCTATTAGGAAAAAACATCCAGAGTAATTTAATGAAAAAAATAGTTACATCTGTAGTTGATAAAATTTACATTGCATTAGATAGGGATGCAATTAAACAAGCTTTAAAATTCTGCGAAAAATTAATGGCAGAAGGTAAAGAAGTCTATCTTGTAGATTTACAAGATAAGGACCCGAGTGAGATGGGTTTCGAAAATTTCACAAAACTGATACAAAAAACAGTTCCTTTAACCTATTATAATTTAATGGAACACAAATTATCTTTATGATAAAAAAATCGTATAATCGAATTTTAGAGATCTCTGACGATCACAAACAAATTACACTACCTGATTCAAGGTACTACAGACGTAATGGTGAGTTTTATCCATCTATTACTTATGTTTTAAATTGCTATCCAAAAGGTAAGTATTTTCAAGACTGGCTTAAAAAAGTTGGACATAGTGCAGATTGGATTGTTAAAAAAGCATCTGAAGAAGGTACTATGGTACATGAAATGATTGAAGAATATTTTACAGGTGCAGAATTAACGTATCTAAATAAAGATGGTTTTCCTAAAATGAACCCATTAGTATGGCAAATGTTTTTACGTTTTGTTGATTTTTGGGAAACACATAAACCAACACTGATTGAAACTGAAGTACATCTATTTAGTGAAGAACTTAAAGTAGCGGGTACTTGTGATTTAATTTGTGAGATTGATGGTGAGTTATGGGTTATTGATTTTAAAACATCTAACCATTTGCAAACAACATATGACTTACAAGGTGCAGCTTATGCTCAATGTTATAAAGAATGTTATGGTAAAGAAGCAGCACGTGTAGGTGTATTATGGTTAAAATCAAAATCTAGGGGTGTAGATAACTCAGGTAAAAGATTAAAAGGTAAAAATTGGGAAGTATATGAGTCACCAAGAACTCAAGAAGAAAATATAGAAATTTACAAATCAGTAAAAAGTATATTTGATATTGAAAACCCTAAACACAAACCAGCAACACAAAGCTTTAAAACAATTGTAAAAAGGGCAGTGTGAAAAAAATGTATTTCCCTATAAGTAGAACTTGTACTGGGGCTTTTGCTACTAAAAAAGTAGGATTAAGAAATAAAAGTTACCCTTTTGATTGGTGTGGGCAATCTTACAAAACTGTATCTAACATTTTAGACAATGGTATAGATTATTTATTTAGTGATTATGAAATAGCTTCAAATGTAGATGGCTATCCTCCTAGAATTTGGGATAAACACTATAATATGTTATTTTTTCATGAAGAAGAAGATAGTATCCTAGATACTAAGAAAAAATATTTAAGAAGGTATAACAATTTAATTACAGACTTAAAAGACTCAGATTATGTTGTTTTAGTTCAAAGTTCTACTTGTGAAAGAACCTTAGTTAGTCATTTTAAAGAATGGGAAAATTATTTTACAGATAATATCCCTGATAAAGCTATTGATGATAATTCATTAGATTGTGTAATAGAATCAGTTTTAAAAATAAACCCTAACATAAAAATACAAGTAACTAAGCATGTTGTGTGGGAGGAATTATTAAAAGAATTAAAGACTTACGCGTAAAAATTAGGCTACCGCATTAACCTTTCGTATATTTACATTGTAAATAATGATAAAAAACAATAAAGGTTATGAAAACATTTAAAGATATTACTTTTAAACAACACAAATTAGGTAAGGGAAACATTCAAGGGTTAATAATGCTAGATAATGGTATTGAGTTGTCCGTTGTAGCCGGTACAGGAATGTACAGTGCGGGTAAAACTGGTGTTAGAGAAGCAGTTGATAATGTAAAAGATGTTTCTTCATTTGAAGTGATGGCTATTGATGTTGATGGGGAATTCTTAGGAGATCCTAAAGGATGGCAATCGAGAGAAGATATTAATGAGTTAATAAAATTACTTAGTTAATATGGACCCGGCTTTAAAAGAAGAATTATACATTCTAGTAATGGAAATTATTGAGGATATAGATGAACCTCTAAAGTATGATGAAGATGAAAATATCCTCAAAATTACCAGAGCAAGGACAAATTTAAATACATTAAAAACTAAAATTGAATGGTTATGAGCCCAGCAGAAATATACTTTGAAGAACAAGAATACAATCGTGCCCAAGAAATAATGCAGAAGAATGTAATGGAAGTTACAAAAGAGGAATTAGAATTCTTAAAGAAAATGAACATGATATAGCCTTCAATATTTATAACATATGATAAAACTAGAACACATACTAAACGAAGTCACAAATGCTGCAGGTGTAAATGCTGGGGCAATTGCCGGAGCTGATTCTCCAAAAGCTATAATCTTAGCTGGAGCTCCAGGTGCGGGAAAAGGATTTATTTTAAAGGGATTAAATATAAGTAATTTACAAGTATTAAATATTGATGATACCTATATTGATAATCTTAAAAAAGCAAATGTATCATTAGATTTAAAAAATGCTACACCTGATGAAAGAAGCAAACAGGCTATAGCTATGGCTGATGCTAATAAAGAATTTAAACAATCAGTGCAGAAAACAATTGAAGCAAAAAAGTCATTTGTTTTAGATGGCACAGCCGGTTCATATAAGAAAACAGTTGAGTTAAAAGATGAATTAATTAAAGCCGGATACGAGGTATTTATGCTCTATGTTTATACGGATTTACAACGTTCATTAATGCAAAACCAGGATAGATTTGAAAGATCATCAGGTAAAGATAGAAGTTTAGCTCCGGCTATTGTATTAAAAACTTGGAATAGTGTAACTAATAATTATAAACCATATAAAGAATTATTTGGTGATAATTTTGTATCCGTTGCTAATACTTTAAAAGATGAAAAACTAACTAACTTAGACGATATAACAGATAAGTACTTAAAGCCGTATGCTGCTAAAAACACAAAACCTAAATCAGCAGCTAGACAAGCATATTCAGACAAACAAAAAGAAAAAACAACTAAAGAAATAAATGCTTTATTAAGTGATGAGGGTGTAAGAGATATTATAGATAACTCAGTAGCAGCAGAAGAAGCACAATCTAAGATAAAACGATTTTTAAAAGGTGAATAATTTAGTAAAAGAAATAACAAAAGGCTTACTTGAAGAAGAAAAGAGGACTGTTGCTGTATATGGAGGTGGTTTTAAACCTCCAACAGCTGGTCACTTTGAGGTAGTAGAAACTGCTCTTAAAAAAAACCCTAATATAGATAAATTTATTATTTTAATTGGTGGAAAAGGAAGAGATGGTGTAACTTCCGAAGAATCACTTATTATATGGGATATTTACAAACAATATTTACCAATTAATGTTGAAGTAAAATTAAGCCCAAAACCACCAATTCAGGCAGTATACAATTATGCTAAAGAACACCCGGATGAAGATGTTATATTTGTAATTGGCGCTAGAGAAGGTAATGAAGATGATTTCAAAGATATAGCAAATAGAACAACATCAGTAGATAAATACCCAAATTTAAGAGTTTCAACCATTGTAACACAAGGTGGCGCATCTGGAACAGCAGCTCGAAACGCAGCAAAAATATCAGCAGAAAAACTAAGACCATTACTTCCTAAACAATTAAAAGATGAGGAAGTAGAGGAAATTTTTAGTTATATAAATGATACCGTTATGGAGAGAAAAATATTAAAAGAAGTATTAGATTCTACTAAGTTTGATTTTAAACCTTTAATAAAATCATTAACATCTAGTATGGAAGCAGATGGTTTAAATTTAAAACCATACCCTAAAATTATTTTTAAACATGATGAAGAAGCTAATGCTGAAGATTTCTTCGGTAAAACTGCGTATTATGACCCAAACAATAATGAAGTTGTATTATATACATTAGGTAGACATCCCAAGGATATAATGCGTTCATATGCGCATGAATTAATACACGTACATCAGAACCACGAAGATAGATTAGAGGGTATTAACACAGATAATGTTAATGAGGATGATTATTTAGAAAAAATAGAACGTGAAGCATATGAAAAAGGAAA
>TARA_B110000902_G_scaffold265158_1_pt1 | contig 16441 bp, 18 predicted proteins | sample TARA_B110000902 | Tara Oceans TARA_B110000902 (sample SAMEA4398009) | marine metagenome | biome: Polar Biome; feature: [SRF] surface water layer (ENVO:00010504); material: water (ENVO:00002006), including particulate matter (ENVO:01000060) such as... | depth 5 m | reverse complement strand
AAAAAAAATCTATTTTTAATTTTTAAACAATTCTATTATAAACTCTTTTGGTACTAGACGCATTCTTTCAATTTTGGCCGGTAATTTTATTCTTCTTTATAGTCGCTGTTTTATACGCTGCTGTTGGTTTTGGTGGTGGTTCTAGCTATCTCGCTATTTTGGCTTTAACAGGAATTATTTTTACCCAAATACGAGCAACCGCTTTGCTCTGTAATATCGTTGTAGTTTCAAGTAATATTTTCTTATTTTATCATCAAAAAAAAATCGATTGGAAGAAAATTCTACCTTTAATTGCACTTAGTACCCCTTTGGCATATTTAGGAGGTTACTTAAAAATAGAGCAACAGTTCTTTTTTATTTTATTAGGATTTACACTCTTGTTTGCAGCAATCACAATGTGGATTTCTAAACGAATTGTTACCTCAAATGAAAAAAAGAGCATCACTAAACCGCTAAAAAATGTTGGTTTTGGAGGAATTATTGGCTTTATATCAGGGATGGTTGGAATTGGTGGTGGTATTTTTTTAGCACCTCTTTTACATCTTACAAATTGGGATACTCCTAAAAAAATAGCTGCAACTGCTAGTTTTTTTATATTGATAAATTCTGTTGCGGGCTTGTTAGGTCAATATTCAAATCCTGATGTTATAATAGATTGGCATTTGACTTCCCTTTTATTAGTGGCCGTTTTTATTGGCGGACAAATTGGAAGTAGAATAAGTACGAATTACCTCACACCTATTCAATTAAAAAAAGCAACAGCCCTTTTAATTGCTTTCGTAAGTATTCGAATTTTATGGAAGTATCTTTTTATATAGTTACTAGCGGTTAGCAAAAATAAAACGTTGAAACTGTGCCTCTTTCTTTTTTTGAAAAAACTAAACTCAATAAAAATAGTGTAATCCCTGCAATCCAAATATATTTGAATTTGAAACTCATTAAACAATAAAAAATATGTTATCAATTATTTTCACATTAGTAATGTTGGTCTTACTGCAAGCTGTTCTCGGTTTCGACAACTTACTTTACATTTCTTTAGAATCGAAAAAAGCACCAGAAACAGCTCAAAAAAAGGTTCGAAAAATAGGAATTTTAATAGCAATCGTTTTAAGAATTATATTGCTATTTGTGCTTGTTTCTATCATTGATTTTTTTCAAGAACCTTTTTCCTTTTTATCAGGAGGCATCAAAGATATTGTACAATTCGCCTTTAATGGTCATAGCATTATTGTATTAATTGGGGGCGGTTTTATCATCTATACCGCTATTAAAGAAATTTGGCACATGATTGGGTCTAAAAATTTAGATCAAGATGTAGATGGTAATTCGAAACATACAAAATCTTCTAATGCAGTTATTACAAGTATTGTTTTAATGAATTTGGTTTTTTCTTTTGATTCCATTTTAGCTGCAATTGGCCTTACAAGCGAGATAGAAAATGCAACCATTGCATTTATTGTAATGGCAATTGCAATTGTAATAAGTGGTCTCTTAATGCTGCTATTAGCTGATAAAATAGCAACCTTCTTAGCAAAAAACAGAATGTATGAAGTTTTAGGATTGTTTATCCTTTTTATTGTCGGAATTATGCTGGTTACAGAAGGCGGCCATTTAGCACATATTCAACTTTTCGGAAACGAGATTGTACCCATGAGTAAAACTACTTTCTACTTTGTACTTGCTATTTTAATAATTGTAGATATTGTGCAAGGAAGATATCAAAAGAAGATTTTGTCAGAAAAAAAATAACAATAATTTACATCTCTAAAAAAAGAAGGCGCTAGTAGCGCCCTCTTTTTTTTGTAGATAAACTTTCTTAATTTAATTAAATTGTTTAACAGATTTAACTTTTTGTTAAACAATATAAGCTTATATTTGTATCAGATAAAAAATACTATCGCAGTATCTAAAAATAATACTTTAAGGAATGTTTATTTAGTACGTACTTGTATTAAATTTTCAGATAAAAATGTTTTTTGGTTGATTGTAAGGTCGTTACTGCAAGGTAGCGACTTTTTTTTTATAAAATTTCGGCTAAACTGTCTTGAACTCTTTGGGTAACAATTTGAATGATTCTCTTATTTAATTCTGATGAACTTAAACTATAATATGTATATTCATCCGCAGAGAAAGCGCCCACTATAAAACCTAAAGTCAGGTTTTTATAATTGATATCTTTCACAAAAACGGCCTTTGTCTTGCTGCGTTGCTTTTGCGCTGTTAGGGTAGAGAAATCAATTTTCCTTTTTGCTATATAATTTTTGAAAGATGCAATTAATAAATCATGCTGCATTTTAATAATGGGTCTCAACGTTTCATTTTGAAACAACTCAAGTGCAGACATATTATCTTTGATCAAATCCTGTAATACGGGTCTTTCTTTATTCATTTTCTAATAATTCATTTAGTTCTAATTGAAAATCGTATTGTAAATCTTCATGCAGTTTATCAATCGCTTTTTTTATCATTCGTATTTGAGTATCAAAAACACTCTGTAAACTTGAACTTCTTTTTATTGAAGGTTTAAATGCTTTCAACTTTTTACAGAAATACAATAATAATTCTGCTTCTGTCTCTTTCTTTTTAGAATAACGAATGTGCTTTTTTATAGACGTTAATATTTTACGGCTACTTTTTCTAATGTAAAAAAAACTCTTTGTATTAATTTCATCAAATTGAATATCTACTTCATCTTTTATTATTTGAATGTACGATTCTTCGTCATGAGATTCAAACAATAGGTAGGTAAGTAATTCCTTATTTTCCTTTTTAAAACGAGCCAAATGCAAACACAACTCTTTTAAATCTAGCGCAGATTTATGAGATAATTCATCTTTGAGTTGTTTTATAGTGACCGCTTTCAATCGATTATTTGTTTACTAAAAAAACCTCACAGGTTGCAAAAATCTGTAAGGTTCTTATGATCTTAATTTTTACTTTTCACTAGGAACTATTACTACTTCGTTTACATCTGCTTGGTAATCTACACCGGCTACTTTAAAACCAAACAAGCTAAAAAACTCGTCACTATATCCTTGTAAATCTCCTATTTCAGCTAAGTTTTCTGAAGTTGCTTTTTTCCAAAGTTCAGCAATTTCTGCTTGCACATCTGCACGCATTTCTAAATCGTCAATTCTAATTCTTCCTTTTTCATCTAACGCCAAATCTCCACCAAATAGACGCTCACTAAATAAACGTTGTATTTGCTCAATACAGCCTTCATGAATTCCTTTTGCTTTCATAATCTTGTACAACAAAGAAATATATAAAGGAATTACAGGAATTGCAGAACTTGCCTGTGTTACTAGCGCCTTATTTACAGAAACATATGCTTTTCCACCAATCGACTTTAAATCATCCGATATCGTGAAAGCTGTTGCCTCTAAGTGATCTTTTGCAGCACCAATAGTCCCATTTCTATATACCGGTTTGGTAACTTCTGGGCCAATATAAGAGTAAGCAACTGTCGTAGCACCTTCAGAAAGTAAGTTTTCAGTTCTTAAAGCATCCATCCACATTTTCCAATCTTCACCACCCATCACTGTAATTGTGTTTTCAATGTCTTCTCCTTCCGCAGGGTTTATAGAAATTTCTGAGACATTTCCTGTATGAAAATCAACTGTTTTATTTGTAAAAACATCTCCTATTGGCTTTAGTACAGATTTGAATCTTTTTCCTGTATTTGGATGCGTTCTTACCGGTGATGCTAAACTGTAAATCACCAAATCAATCTGACCTAAATCTTCTTTAATTAAGTCGACAACTTTTTGTTTTATTTCATTAGAAAAAGCATCGCCGTTAATACTTTTTGCATACAAACCTTCTTTATGCGCATGTTTTTCAAAAGCTGCTGTATTATAATATCCTGGAGAACCTGGTCTTTTTTCTACTGGTGCCTTATCAAAGAAAACACCAATTGTTGCTGCATCTGAACCAAATGCACTTGTAATTCTTGATGCCAATCCAAAACCTGTAGAAGCCCCTAAAACTAAAACCTTTTTAGCCCCGTCAATTTTTCCTTTCGATTTTATATATTCTAATTGGTTTATCACATTTTGTTCACAACCCGTTGGGTGCGATGTTAAACAGATAAATCCTCTTGTTCTTGGCTCTATAATCATAGTTGTTTGTTTTTTAGTTTGATAAAAAAGAAGTTACATTTTTCTCAATTCTATCTAATACATTTTCTGTAGTTGCCTTTACAAAAGCTTCTCCAGTAATCTGTTCGTATAATTCTATATATCTATTAGAAATTTCGATGATTTTGGCATCAGACATTTCTGGTATTTGTTGATGATCTTTTCCTTGAAAACCATTTTCAATTAACCATTGTCTTACAAATTCTTTAGACAATTGTTTTTGAGGCTCTCTTTTATTTTGTCTTTCTTCATACCCTTCTGCATAAAAATAACGAGAAGAATCTGGTGTATGAATTTCATCAATTAACAAAATTTTTCCTTCTTTTGTTTTTCCAAACTCGTACTTTGTATCTACTAAAATTAAACCTCTTTTAGCTGCAATTTCTGTCCCTCTTTGAAATAAAGCTTTGGTGTAATTTTCTAAAATAATATAATCTTCTTCAGAAACAATTTCTTGAGATAAGATATCTTCACGAGAAATATCTTCATCATGTTCTCCGTTCTCGGCCTTAGTTGACGGAGTTATTAGTGGTTCTGGAAATTTATCATTCTCTTTTAAGCCTTCTGCCATCGCTACGCCACAAAGTACTCTTTTTCCTGCTTTGTATTCTCTAGCTGCATGACCAGACATATAACCTCGAATAACCATTTCTACCTTAAACGTATCACATAAATGCCCCACGGCTACGTTTTCATCTGGGTTTGCCAACAACCAATTCGGAACAATATCTGCAGTATCGTTCAACATTTTAGTTGCAATCTGATTTAAAATCTGACCTTTAAACGGAATTTGACGCGGTAATATAACATCAAATGCAGAAAGTCTGTCGGTTGCAATCATTACTAAAAGTTCGTCATTAATAGTGTAAACTTCTCTTACTTTGCCTTTATAAACAGACTTTTGATTGGGAAACTTAAAATTAGTTTCGTTAATTGTATTCATTATGACCTCGTTATTATTTGTTGGTTGTTGGCTGCAAAAATAACAATTTTAGTTATCTTTCTTTTCTTTTCCTCTAAAGAATAAAAGAATGAAAATGAGACTGCATTTATTAAGAACCCTAAAACCAGTAATTTTAAAAAAATAAGAAATAAATTTTGAATTTTTAGACTCAAAATATTTGAATCAAATTGCTATAAATCAAATTACGAATCCAACAATTGCCAACGTTTTTTTTGTTCATTTGCCCAACATTCTTAATCGTAGTAGTAGAATTTACTAGTTTTAGCAATTGCAAAAAAATCAATCTTTCTGTTTTAATAGTAACCTATTAAGAAACAAAAATGTATCAAGCGCTGTTTCTTATTCTTTTTCTATCGTTTTATAAGCACTCAAAATACTTTTCACTAATTTATGTCTTACCACATCTTTGTCGTCTAAATAAACTTGTGCGATGCCATTAATATCTTTTAAAACCAATAAAGACTCCTTTAAACCAGAAACTTGTTTTCTTGGTAAATCTATCTGACCAGGATCTCCTGTGATGATAAACTTTGCACTTTTCCCCATTCTGGTTAAAAACATTTTCATTTGATTGTGCGTTGTATTTTGAGCTTCATCTAGAATAACAAATGCATTGTCTAACGTTCTTCCTCGCATAAATGCCAACGGTGCAATCTGAATGACACCTTTTTCTAAATAAGATTCTAATCTTTCATGTGGAATCATATCTCTTAAAGCATCATACAATGGTTGCATATAGGGATCTAATTTTTCTTTTAAATCTCCAGGAAGAAACCCTAAGTTTTCTCCAGACTCTACGGCAGGCCTTGTCAAAATAATTTTCCGAACTTCTTTCTCTTTCAAAGCTTTCACCGCCAAAGCCACAGCTGTATACGTTTTTCCTGTTCCCGCTGGACCAACCGCAAAAAGCATGTCATTTTTCCCCATTAAAGTAACCATCTTGCGTTGGTTCTGTGTTTGTGGTTTTATCAACTTCCCTCCAACTCCATGCACCAGAACATCTTTAATATTTTTTGAGGCAGCTGTTTTTTCTTCATTCCCTGTAGAAGTTAAAATACGCTCGATACTATTAGCATCTAACTTATTATAACGATTGTAATATTTTATTAAACGTTCTAAACGGATTTCAAATTCATCTAAAAGATCTGGTTCTCCGTAAATCTTCATTTTAGATCCACGCGCAACGATTTTAATTTTAGGATAGTACTTTTTCAACTCTTCAATTGTACTATTATGTGCTCCAAAAAAGTCATTTGGATTGATTTCTTCTAACTCTATAATGCGTTCGTTCAAATGTTTATATTTTATAGATTGATACCAATTATATTTCAATTAAAAATAGTGAATTAAATTTCTAAATTGATTAGATTTGCTTTAAATAATTCACAATTTTTATACACTTAATTAACAGCTATAAAATTAATGTCTCTAATTACTTTAACCACAGATTTCGGAACGAAAGACCACTTTGTAGGTGCTGTAAAAGGAGCTATATATACGGAGCTTGCAGATGCAAAAATTGTAGATATTACACACGAAATATCTCCTTTTAACATTACAGAAACTGCATATATATTAAAAAATTCTTATAAAAGTTTTCCTAAAGGAACGATACATATTGTTGGTGTTGATTCAGAATTAAGTGAAAATAATAAACACATTGCTTTAGAATTAGATGGGCATTTTTTTGTGTGTCCAGACAATGGTATTATCTCGATGATCACCTCAGAAATTAAACCCACTAAAATTGTAGAAATTAATATTCACGATAGAATAGAAAGTAGTTTTCCTGTTTTAGATGTTTTTGTGCAAGTGGCTTGCTTTATAGCTAGAGGTGGTAATTTAACTGTGATAGGTAAAGAAATTAAAGATTTCAAAAAAATTACGGAGATAAAACCAAAAACAAACCAACAACAAAATCAAATAATTGGCGGCATTGTTTATATTGATAATTATGGAAATGTAATTACCAATATTAGCAAGAAAATGTTCCAAGAAATAGGAAAAGGAAGAAACTTCAAAATAAATGCAAAAAAGCATTCTTTTTCTAAAATATTTTCAAAATATAATGAAGTGGCCAACAATAGCGCCTATAGCAACCAACAATATGAAGGGCATAAGTTAGCCCTTTTTAATTCCGCTGAGTATTTAGAAATCGCCATTTATAGAAGTAATTTAAATACCGTAGGTGGCGCTTCTTCTTTACTTGGTTTAGAATATAGAGATACGGTAACCATTGATTTTATTAACAAACCGGAACAAGAATTCACTACTTTAAATTAAAACATGTTTGTAAGAATTGTAAAGATGAGTTTTCATCAAGAACACATACCAACCTTTTTATCAATTTTTGAAGAAAAAAAAGAATTTATTAGAGCTTCTGAAGGGTGTAATTTATTAGAATTGTATCAAGATAAAAACAATCCTGACCTCTTTTTCACCTATTCTTATTGGAATACAGTAGAAGATCTCGAGAACTATAGAAACGCTACACTTTTTAAAGATGTTTGGGCAAAGACCAAAGTATTATTTAATGCCAAACCTGAAGCTTGGAGTGTTGATAAAAAAGTTATTGTAAAGTAAATATTAAACAAAAGAAAATAAAAATGAATTTCGATTTCACCCCATTCCCCGTTCTAGAAACAGATAGATTAACTTTAAGAGAATTAAGTTTAGACGATGCAAAAGCTATTTTTGGATTGAGGACTAATAAAGAAGTTACTGAATTTATTGATAGAAAAACACTTAACAACCTCTCTGAATCAAGAGCTTTTATTGATCTTATTTCTAATCTAACCGCTAATAACAAAGGTGTTTTTTGGGTATTAGAGTCAAAAAACAACCATCAACTAATTGGAACTGTTGGTTTACGTAATTTTGAAGATGAAGAGAATTATGCAGAAATTGGATACGAATTAGATCCAAGTTATCATCAAAAAGGTTTTATGAGTGAAGCTTTTGAAACAATTTTAAAATTCGGATTTGAAAATTTAGAGTTAAAAACAATTGAAGCATTTACACACCAAAATAACACCGCCTCTATTGCGTTGTTAGAGAAACAACAATTTGTTTTGGATCCAGAAAGAAGAGAGGAAGGTTTTGAAAACAACCGCAGTTATAGAATAGTGAATAGTACATCTTAAAATATTCATTAAAACCTATTTACTCTCTAACTAATTGAAAACAGAGCTTATAAAAAAATCAACAATGTTTGCCATTTTAAGAAAAGAATTTAACTCGTTTTTTGCAAGTCCAATTGCGTATTTGGTCATTGGAGTTTTCTTGTTGATTAATGGTTTGTTCTTATGGGTCTTTAAGGACAATTTTAATATTTTAAATGCTGGTTTTGCAGATTTAAATTCGTTTTTCCTTTTAGCACCTTGGGTTTTTCTTTTTTTAATTCCTGCAATTACCATGAAAAGTTTTGCTGATGAATATAGTACCGGAACTATAGAACTTTTAAAAACAAAACCAATTTCCAATTGGCAGATAGTATTCGGTAAATTTACTGCATCGCTACTTTTAATATCTATCGCTATTATTCCAACATTTACTTATATCTATAGTATATATCAATTAGGTAGTCCTATTGGAAACATGGATTTTGGAAATACTATTGGTTCTTATATTGGTTTATTATTTTTAGCCGCTACGTTTACATCCATTGGTTTATTTACTTCTACAGTTTCTAAAAACCAAATTGTTGCTTTTATTTTGGGCGTATTTATCACCTTTATATTCTTTTATGGTTTTGATGTAATTGCCAATTCATTGGGTAATAATTTAATGGTCCGAAAAATAGGAATTAATGAGCATTTTAAAAGCATTTCTCTAGGAATTATAGACACTAGAGATTTAATTTATTTTGTGAGTGTTACTGTTTTCTTTTTGTTTATTTCTAAAATGCGCATAGAGAATGAATAAGAAAATAAGAAATAGCGCCATTTTAATAATTGGTTTAATTGCCTTAAACTTTATAAATCAATCCTTCTATAAACGTTTCGATTTAACTGCAGACAAGCGTTACACCTTATCTGAAACTACAAATACTATTATTGCTAAGGTTGATAAAAATCTTTTTATAACAGTATATTTAGAAGGGGATTTTCCTTCAGAATTTAAAAGATTACAAGCAGAAACGCGTCAGTATTTAGAAGAATTAGCTGCAAAAAACTCAAAGATAAAAGTCAATTTTAAGAATCCCGATACGCAACGAGAAGCACTGATTAAAAAAGGAATGATGCCGAGTCAATTAACTGTAGAAGAAGATGGTAAACTATCTGAAGCAATTATTTTTCCTTGGGCTGAAATAAGTTACGGTAAAAAGACGGAAACTGTTTCTTTATTGCCGTCATCAATTGTGGCATCTCAAGAAGAGCAGTTAAAAAAAGCAATTGAAAATTTAGAATATAGTTTTTCTAATGCGATAAATTCCATTACCCTACAAAAACGCAAGAAAATAGCAATACTCACTGGTAACGGAGAATTGACAGATATGTATCAATATAGCTTTTTAAGTGAAGTTGCAAAAAAATACAGATTGGCAAAATTCACCCTAGACTCTGTCGCATCTAATGCTCAAAAAACTTTAGAGGATGTTTCTCGATTAGATTTGGCTATAATCGCAAAACCAACTGAAAAATTTACAGAAAAAGAGAAGTTTGTTTTAGATCAATTTATTGCAAATGGCGGAAAAACTTTGTGGATGCTTGACATTGTGCAAGCAAATCAAGATAGTTTAGCAACCAATGGCAAAATGTTAGCATATCCAAGAGACTTAAACCTAACAGATTTATTATTTAATTACGGAATTAGAATAAATACCAGCTTAGTAAAAGATTTGTATGCGGCACAAATTCCGCTAGCTACTGGACAAGTTGGTAACCAAACACAGTTTAAGAATCTAGATTGGTTTTATCATCCTTTAGTTGGTGGAAATCCTAATCATCCCATTACAAAAAATGTTGCGCCTGTTAGATTACAGTTTGCAAGTCCAATTGATACATTAAAAAACAACATTAAAAAAACACCTTTATTGGTGAGTTCGTTGTTGACTCAAAAAGTAGGAACTCCAAAAATTATCGCCTTACAATCTATTGCTAAAGAAGTTATTGAAACCGATTACAGTAGTGGACATCAGTTATTTGCTGTCTTATTAGAGGGCGAATTTAATTCAGCCTATAAAAACAGAATTAAACCTTTTAAAACGTCGCTCTTTAAAGAGAAGTCGAAAGAAAATAAAATGATTATTATTGCTGATGGCGATGTTGGAAAAAATCAAATATTAAAAGAAAAACCATACGATTTAGCCAGAGATAAATGGACGAATCAACAGTTTGGGAATAAAGATTTCTTGTTAAACGCGGTAGACTATTTATTGGACGATTCTGGTTTAATAAGTCTTAGAAACAAATCCTTACAAATACGAATGTTAGACAAACAAAAAGCATTTAAAGAACGTACTTTTTGGCAATTTTTGAATGTAATTTTACCTTTGATTATGTTGTTTACTTTTGGAATTATTTTTAATTATTTAAGGAGACAAAAATATTCTAAATAGTAGTAATGTCCTTTAGAAATAAACCTCCCGTAAAGCTTTAATAATAATTATTTAAGAAAAAATGTGTTATTAAAAGTTTCTAATAGCATTTCGAAAGTAGCTTTTAACACCCTATTCTCTAATTTTTTATGGTGAGCAAATTATCATGGATAAATTCATAGCCTAAAACATTCTTAACTTTATCCGAAGAAATTATTTTCCATTTATATTCCGCATTTTCCTCAAATTCTGGAACTTTAAAGCCTTTACTTAATTTGGCTATTGTATAAAAATCTCTTCGTGTTGGATGATGTGCAGCACAGGCATTAAAAGTAGTATTCCAACAATTTTGATCAATAATTTCGTGAATAATCTTAATACAATCGGCTCTGTGAATCATATTTACAAAACCTTTTGGCTGCGGAATTTTCCGATCATTTGTAAACCAATTTGCAGGATGTCTGTCGCCCCCAAACAAACCAGCAAAGCGTATAATTGTAGTTTCAAAAAAAGTGTTTTCTCTAAATAAATTTTCAATTATTGTAAGTGGGTTTTTAAGCACTGCATCTTCTTCCGTAATGATGCTATTCAAACTATCGTAAACAGATGTAGAACTAATAAAAATAACCTTTTGAACTAAAGATTTTTGAATTTCAGAAACTAAGTTTTCAAAGCCTTCAACATCTTTAGAAGTTATTGCAATGATTAAGATATCTGTATCTAGAAAAGAGTCAAATTCTTCGAATTTAGAAATATTTACCAAATACGTTTCTATTCCTAACCTTTCTAATATTTTAATTTTTTCTTCCGAAGTTGTAGATCCTTTAACAGAAAATCCTTCTTCTAAAAATGAAGTTGCCAAGGGTTTTCCTAACCAACCACAACCCAAAATACTAATATTTTTCATTCCCTTAAAAATAAATTATACCCTGTTTAATGTGCGCTAACATGCTGCTTCATCACAGCAATTATCTTCCTTTATTAATCTACAAGAAACCACAGCAAGAATCGCGCCTATAATTGGTGCTAAAATATATAGCCAAAGTCCTTCTATATTCCCAGAAACAATATTTGGTGCAATAGAACGTGCAGGGTTCATCGATGCATTTGTAATTGGACCTGCAAACATTGCTTCTAATAAAACGACTCCACCAATTGCAATACCTGCAATAATTCCCATTTCTTTACTTCCTGTAGAAACATTAATAATTACCACCATTAAGAAAAAAGTCAATAGTAATTCTAATACAAATGCGCGCCAAACGTCTACGGTTGGTATGGTCGCTCCCAAAGTTTCACTTGTTGGAAATAGAAACCACAAAACCAAACTCGCTGCAAAAGCACCTAGTATTTGAGCAATAATATATTTCGGAACCTCTTTCCATGCAAACTTTTTAGCAAATGCAAAAGCAATTGTAACTGCAGGATTAAAATGAGCTCCAGATGTTTCTCCAAAAGCATAAATCATTGCCATCACAATCAATCCCCAAGTAATTGCAATTCCTACATGTGTTACTTCACCACCAGTAACTTCATTTACAGTCATTGCTCCAGTTCCGCAAAAAATCATAGAAAAAGTTCCTATAAATTCAGATATATATTTTTTCATTTTATTTAATAAGTATCAAAGATACATCCCTTTATTTTAAGATATTGTTAACATTTACTGTATTCTGAAATTGTAAGTTTGAGCGTAATACTAACCAAATTAAATTATCATGAAAAAAATAATATTAAGTTTATTTGTATGTGCAATATCATTTACTATAAATGCTCAAATTGAAACACCTGCTCCAAGTCCGTCTCAAAAAATAGAACAAAAAGTAGGATTAACAGATGTAACGATAGACTATTCGAGACCAAGTATGAAGGGAAGAAAAATCTTTGGTGGTTTAGAACAATATGGAAAAGTTTGGAGAACTGGCGCAAATGCAAGAACAAAAATTACTTTTTCTTCTGATGTAACTATAAACGGAAGTACTTTAGAAAAAGGTACGTATGCTATTTTCACAAAACCAAACGAAGGTGCTTGGGATTTTTACTTTTACACAGAATATAAAGGAAGCGGTGCACCAAGTGATTTAGACATGTCCAAAGTTGCAATGGAGTTAAAAGCAATCCCTAAGAAAATGGCAACAAATGTTGAAACCTTGACGATTACGTTTGATAATTTAACAAGAAATTCCGCAGTATTTAATTTAATGTGGGAAAATGTTTCTGTAGGATTTACCTTTACAACACCAACAGATATGATGGTAAATAAAAGTATTGATGCTGTAATGACAGGTCCTTCTGCACAAGACATGTTTAATGCTGCTGTGTATTATTTAGAAAACAATAAAGACATAAGCAAAGCAAAAATATGGGTAGATACCGCAGTTAAAATGACTTCCGAGCAACCTCGTTTTTGGTACCTAAGACAGCAGTCTTTAATACATGCGAAGACGGGAAATACAAAAACAGCAATTACCGCGGCAAAAATGTCTTTACAATTGGCAGAAAAAGCAGGAAACCAAGCCTACATAAATATGAATACAGCTTCTTTAAAAGAATGGGGCGCAATTTAAATTGACTTTCATTTTATGAAATATATTAAAAATCTCAAGTGAAAACTTGAGATTTTTTTTATTATAAAATAAAGACAAAGTTGTCTCTAAACTAGCAATGTTTTATTGGAAATTAATCAACCATATATAGCGATACTTCTAGAGCACTGCAAAAAAAAACCAAGTGCATCGTTAGAATCTTGCCAATTCTAAATTTATCCGTAAATCTTGTATCATGTTCTAAAAAAGGAACTCCAAAAATTAATAATTACGATACTGTTTTGTTTCCTCAAAAACATGCTCTAAGATTTTTTTTTCTTTATCATCAAAAACTAAACTTTTACGTTGCATAACAGCGGTAGCCACTTCACAAACCTTGTTCATTTGAAATGTTGTAAAACCAGCAGCACCGCCCCAACTATAAGAAGGTATAAAATTTCTTGGAAAACCACTTCCAAAAATATTTACACTTACACCAACTACAGTTCCCGTGTTAAACATTGTGTTTATACCACATTTAGAATGATCTCCCATCAATAAACCACAAAACTGCAAACCTGTTTTTGCGAAACGTCCACTTTCATAATCCCATAATTTTACTTCAGCATAGTTGTTTTTTAAGTTAGAAGTATTTGTATCAGCTCCTAAATTACACCATTCTCCTAAAACTGAATTTCCAAGATAACCATCATGTCCTTTGCTGGAATATCCGAAAATAACTGAATTACTAATTTCTCCTCCAACCTTAGAATAAGGACCAATTGTAGTGTCTTTATATATTTTAGCACCCATTTTAAGTACTGCATTTTCACACATTGCAAAAGGACCTCTGATTGAAGAACTCTCCATAACTAAGGCATCTTTACCTATATAGATAGGCCCTTCTGATGCATTTAAAGTAGAGAACACAATTTCTGCTCCTTCTTCAATAAAAATATTTTCCTTATTTAAAAATTGAACTCCTTCCGGAATTGGCTCTGATGTTCTTCCTTCAGTAATTAAGTCAAAATCTAATTGAATTGCTTTACCGTTAAATGTAAAAATATCCCAAGTGTTTTTTATTTGTATCAATTCGTCTTTGAATTCGATTTGAGAATATGCATCAAAATTTACTTCTTCTTGACTTTCTGCCGTATAAAATGCGATGACATCATCACCTTTAAAAATTGCTTCATTTTTAGAAAGGTTTTTAACTTGCTCTACCAAATCCTCTGTAGGACAGAAAGAAGCATTTATAAGAATATTTTCTTCCATTTCTACCATCGGATATTTTTCCTCTAAATATTCTTCAGTAATAGTTGTAGTGGTTAAACCAAGGTGTTTTTCCCATTTTTCTCTAATAGTTAAAATACCTATTCTAATATCTGCAACGGGTCTTGTATATGTAAATGGTAATAATGTATTTCTAACGTCACTATCAAATAAAATGTAATTCATGCTATGTTTTTTTGAAGTAGCACAAATTTACTGTAAAATGTGCATAAAAAAAATGATTGTATTGAAAATTGAATTCATTGTATTTTATAATATAAAAAGAATCGGATAAACGATATTATCCAATTCGAAAAAACAAAAATAGTTATTGAGTAAATGCCAAATAATTAAACATTAACTTTAAATTAGATTCGTATTTTTGAAGTATCAAAAAATTATTAATGTTTTCTTTGGTACAAATTATACTAACAATTTTATGTTACTATTTTAATTTAATTTATACCAGAAAACAAATACAATAAATCTAAAACGTTGATAAGAATAAGTAGAAAATATATTTATATAAAAACTTAGCAAAGGAGTCCATTAAGGAACCCTTAGTGCACAAAATTTTCAATTCTTAGTATGACAGAGAATGCAGTAATTGTCAATTTACAGAGATATCAAGTTCGATATTTAAATAACGAAATACAGACCTCTTTTAATAAAGTGTATCTAAATATATTATTATCAAAGTAGAAAGGAACATTTACAAAACATAAGAAATAAGAAACATACAGATGATTAAGAAATTTAAAAGTATCAGCGAATCTCAACTGACCATTACGGAATTAATGTTACCGTCACATTCAAACTTTAGTGGAAAAATTCATGGTGGTCATATATTACACCTAATGGATCAGATTGCCTTTGCCTGCGCATCTAAACATTCTAGTAACTATTGTGTAACAGCCTCTGTAAACAAAGTAGATTTTTTAAATCCCATTGATGTCGGTGAACTGCTAACATTAAAGGCTTCCGTAAATTATACTGGCAGAACCTCTATGGTTATTGGGTTACGTGTAGAATCTGAAAATATTAGAACAGGAGAAACCAAACATTGTAATTCGTCTTATTTTACAATGGTGGCTAAAGACGATAACGGCAAAAGCACTCCCATTCCCGGAATAATTTTATCAAATAAAGATGAAATCAGACGGTATGCCAGATCTATCGTTAGACAAGACGAAGGAAGAAATAGAACTTCACGTTTTAATAGTAAAGTGTTTAAAACAGAAGATTACATAAAACTATTAGAAAAAAGTAATTCTAAAATTGAAATAAAATAATAGTTATCTAGAAAAATACTGAATAAACCTGATGTTCTGCACATTTATAAATTCATCATATACACGTCAATTAGTGAATGATTAAAATTAATAATAGTGTGAGTATCGTATAAATTTATCTTAACTCTTGTATATTGCATTATAAAAATTAGTATTATGAAATTAAATTTATTGTCATGTGATGCTCAGAGACCAGATAAAAGGGCGATAGCCAAATGTATTGCAGAAATTTCTTCTAACATAAATGAATCCTTGTCAAATGAACTCACAGAGATACTATTAGAAGGGGATGCTGTGGATATTCTATTAGAGGATAAAAATGCAGGCTCTGGTTTAAGAGCTTTACGAAAGTTAAATATTGATTACGAAATTATTGACTAACCAATTTATCAAAAAAATAGATTAAGATTTCACAATCCCAATCGCTACTTATTTAATCAGTACTTCCAATCCTATTTAATCTAGATTAAATAAATACATTAGCTATTGATTCTAAAGTTAAATAGTTTTTGACAGCTCTCCTTAACATTCTTAGATAAACCTTCAAAGTATTATTCATTCAACTGCTAAAGACAATAATTGATTGTTAATTGGAAAGGCTGTGGTTAGTTAAGAAGTGTAAATCCATATTTTAAAAATTAGGCTTTTGTTTCACATAATATGTAAGACAAAACACCTCCCTTGCCAATAAAGTTAATTTCATAGTTAGC
>TARA_B110000902_G_scaffold41953_1_pt1 | contig 16518 bp, 10 predicted proteins | sample TARA_B110000902 | Tara Oceans TARA_B110000902 (sample SAMEA4398009) | marine metagenome | biome: Polar Biome; feature: [SRF] surface water layer (ENVO:00010504); material: water (ENVO:00002006), including particulate matter (ENVO:01000060) such as... | depth 5 m | reverse complement strand
TGTTTTTCGGTTATTTTGGGTAGTAAGGTTTTCTTTAACAGGTCGTGAGAGATCGAGCTGGAGATGACCAATAATAGACCTGCTGCTGTAGAAAGCGCTGCAGCTACCCCGCCAGCGGCAACGAGTGCGATGACCCAGCCGGGGAGGCCCGCAATTTCGGGATTGGCAAGTACCATAATATCTCGATCAATATACACTTCGTTGATCGACTCTGTGGGCTGGTTGTTTAATAATCGCTCACCATGGGCGCCTGTATTTCCTTTAAACGATGGCTTGGTTGGCGAGAGGGCAGCGCCTGAGCCGTATTGCATGATGCCGTCATTATTTTTGTCTTGCCAGGCGATCAGCCCAGTGTCCTCCCAGTTTCCAAACCATTCAGGGGCTTCGGCATACGGAGTATTATGTACTGTGTCGACCAAATTTAACCGCGCAAAAGACGCTACGGCAGGAGCAGTGGTATACAAAATTGCGATGAAGACCAAAGCATAGCCAGCAGAAAGGCGCGCATCAGATACCTTAGGTACGGTAAAAAATCGGACCAGTACATGGGGCAAACCAGCAGTTCCAAACATGAGTGCTGCGGTGATCGCAAAAACATCAATGGTTGATTTACTGCCCTCGGTATAAGCACTAAAGCCTAAGTCTAAGAGCACGCTGTCGAGCTTTTGTAATACAGACAGCCCAGATCCATCATTCACCTCAGAGCCAAAACCTAATTGCGGGATAGGGTTGTCTGTGATCATGATCGAGATAAATATAGCCGGCACCATGTAGGCAAAAATGAGCACACAGTATTGGGCAACCTGGGTGTAGGTGATGCCTTTCATTCCGCCGAGTACGGCGTACATGAATACCACTGCCATACCGATGATCACACCGGTACTGACGTCGACTTCTAAAAAGCGCGAAAAAACAATACCGACGCCGCGCATTTGGCCCGCAACATAGGTAAATGAAACGAAAATAAGGCAGACGACGGCAACGATTCGTGCGGCTCTAGAATAATAACGCTCACCAATAAAGTCGGGGACTGTAAATCGGCCAAACTTGCGTAGATAGGGCGCTAATAAAAAGGCCAGTAAGACATAACCACCGGTCCAACCAAGGAGGTAGACAGAGCCATCTCTGCCCACAAAAGAAATAATTCCTGCCATAGAGATAAATGATGCAGCGCTCATCCAGTCAGCTGCGGTAGCCATACCATTGACCACGGGGTGAACGCCGCCGCCGGCAACGTAAAAATCTTTTGTAGAGCTGGCGCGTGACCAGATGGCGATACCAATATAGAGGGCGAAGGATAACCCAACAAAAAGATAAGTCAGCATTTGAGTGCTCATGCTTCGTCCTCATCATCGGAAACACCAAATTGACGGTCAATAATTTTCATTCGCCAGGCGTAAATAAAGATGAGGGCCACAAAGACATAGATCGCTCCCTGCTGCGCAAACCAGAAACCAAGCTTAAAACCGAAGAGCGAAAATTGGTCTAACCAGTCCACCAGAATAATGCCGCAACCAAAAGAGACGACAAACCAGACCACAAGTAACTTAGAGAGCAGGCTGACATTTGCCCTCCAATACGCCTTATTATTATCGCTAGAGGTGGTCTTCATTTTTCAGTCCTATTAAGGGGTGGTTTGACGTGCCTTTAATCGGGGTAAAGTGATTGTAGCGCTTTACCTGATTTACTTTTTGACGCTGATTCACGACTAAAGTTCGATTCTTTCTTGAGGCTTGCAAGTAATAAGGTCACATCTAGCGTTGTAGCTGGAACCCCATTGTGTTGATAGAGCTGTTGGTCCAGTTGAGCGAAGAGTTGGCTAATACTGGGGTTGCCCAAGAGGTCTCCGAGACTTTTTAGTGTACTTGGTGGATTCTCCGCAAACAGTGTTTTACCCCAGCGTAAAATAGCCTCTCTCATGGCCATCAGATTGTCATCTTTAGCCTCAGATTCAATAGCTCTGAGTTGCTGCTTAAGATTGAGTCGGGCAGAATCAGAGGATAAGGCAGCCTGTTGTGAGCGCGCAGCTAAGGCCTTACGTTTGCGGCCTATTAGTAGTGTAACAATCAAGGTCATTAGTAATGCGTTGAGGGCCAAAGATAGGTTCGTCATGAAAGATACTTTAGGTTTTGAAGCATCGGCGGCTAAAGTGGTCATTGCATCGTTGGTGCCTTGCATGACATTGTTGTCATTTGCGGCTACATCGGTATTTTCACTTGGGCTAACCTGCAAAGTTATTGAGGGTAGGGACGCCACTCGCCGCTTATTACTATTGGTATCCCACCAAATCAGCTCGACTGCAGGTAAAGTGATTTCTCCAGAGTTATTGGGCACCAATGCCAGCGATTCGATGCGTGTTGCGGTCAATCCGTTGGTGGTGACTATTTCATCTAATTGTGGCTGATCCGGGTAACCGCGATAATTATTCCCTTGGGGCTCTTGCAGAGGGGTAATCTGAGCGGCACTAAGCCCCTCGGCGCGTATTGTAATGGTACGTGTAACAGGTTCACCCACGGTAACTGAGTCAATGTCGCCACTCCACCTTTGCTCCATTGTCACCGAGGTGCTTGGCATCCATCCATCGACACTTGCTTGAGGGGGGCGAGCGGTTACCTCTAGGGATTTTGGCTCAGTATCCCGAACAATCTGGTTACCCCGATTATTGAAAACCCCAAATTGACTGCGATTATTTACCTCATAAGCGCCGAAACGTAAACTGGGGATGATTAACGGACCTTCTGATTGAGGGAAAATGGCATATTTGACCTCTAGTACGAGATAGTTTCTACCGTTAATGACTTTTTGATACTGAGTGTCTCCCAGCCTATGTAAGACGGCCTTGTCGATGGCTAGCTCGGACAGAGCAAAGTCCCGTAGTTGGACTGAGGTATACAGTCGATGCGTTAAAATGACCTGCTGCCCAACGTAGGGAGTGTTTGCGTCAACGGTGGTTTCGGTATAAATCGGTTGAGTCCCAGGGTTGGCGCTAGAGTTACTAGGAGCAGCGCGAACCCGTAACTCTATAGCATTACTCACCTCTTTCTTGAACGTTAGTGAGGGTATCAGTAGTATTCCTGCTCTCTTGGGACGTAGCTCTAAGGTCCAAGCTGTGTATGACTCAGTCTTTCCATTAACATTGGAGTAATTCTGTTGACGATTATTAGACAGCACCTCAAAGTCTTTGATAAGCGGCCCAAAATCAGGTTCGCCAGTAAACACTTGGCCGTCATAGCGCAGTTCAGCACGGAGGGTTTCATTGCTGTCTAATACGGTTCGATCAACCTTCGCAGTCAGTGCAGCATAACTATCTGAAGCGACCATAGTGCCCAGGCAGAGGGTTGATATGATTAATAATCGTCTTAAATTAAGCTTCATTTACCAGCGCTCTTGGTCAGGTGGTGATCGTTGTTGTTTTCTCTGTTGCGATTCATAGCGAAACTTTGCTCGCAGTAAACCGCCGGGATCGTCAGGTATACGACGCAGCATAGCGTCAATTTCTCGCTGTTCTTGTTTTTCCTCTTCGCTCATTTCAACCTCAGACGTTTGGCGCTCAGCCTGCTGTTCTGATTCATTTTGTTTGTTTTCGCTTTCTTGTTGTTCTTTACTCTCAGACTCCTCGTCAGATTCCTCCTCAGATTCCTCCTCAGGGGTTGCTGACTCGTCTTGTTGTTCAGAGTCTTGCGCTGGGGGTTGCTGCTCACTAGGGTCGCCATTCTTATCAGACTGCTCAGAGTCCTGCTCTTGCTGCTGTTCCGAGGACTCCTGATCTTGTTGCTCCTGACTCTGTTCCTCTTGCTCTTGCTCTTGTTTTAGTTTTTCCAGGAGATCGCGATTAAAAATTGCATCTTCTAATTCAGGTTCTAACGCTAAGGCGCGCTCATAGGCCTCTATAGCGCTGGCAAAATCACCAGACTTCGCTAGCGCATTGCCACTATTATAGAGGCCATTCGCTGTCTCATCGGTGAAGAAGGCTTCAGCCGCCGCCTCATAATCAGCAGCCCTGTAGGCTGCACTGCCGCGCCACTGAGAATTTGTAAACAAAGACTTTGCCCGCTCAGCATCGTCTAGTTCAAGAGCCTCTGCGCCTTGTTGATCGCCGGTCGCCCAAAGGTCTTGCCATTCAAGAGCCTCTACTGAATTAGATTGAAATAGCAAAGGAGCCAAGAGTAAAACAACCACAGCACCTTTTCTAAACGTTAGCAGTAAAATTGGTATTAAAAGCAATGCCAGCAAGTATCCGCGATCGTTCCAGAGATCAAATGATCGATCAGTTTGTTGTGTTGAATCACTAAATAATGATTCCATTGCCGCCAACAGATTATCAATATCACGGTCATCATTGCTAACGGTTTGATAGTTACCGTTGTTGGCGCTAGCAAGACGTCGCAAATCACTAATGTTGAGTTTTGGAATAATCACATTGCCACTGCGCGTGTCTTTAACAAAACCGCCAGACCCTAAAGGAATAGGTGCGCCGTTTTCTGTTCCTACTCCTAAAATCGACAGCCGGTATTCACCTTTATCCTCAATAATGGATGTAATTTCAGAAATGGCAGAAGGGTCAACACCATCTGTAATCAATAATATATCAGCCTGTTGATAGCCACCACTGGTTGCTAAATTAACGGCGACCTGAATAGCATCTTCTACGTTACTTCCATACTGGGGTAGCAACCCAGGATGCAGTACGGGCACCAAACTGACGATTGTATTGCTATCCTCGGTAAGCGGTGAAACGGTGTGAGCGTCGCCACCATAGACCACAAGGCCGCTGACACCTTCAGTACGTCGTTTTAAAATATCGATTAGTTTATATCGTCCTCGTACCAATCGGCTGGGTGCAAGATCTGCCGCAAGCATCGACGGGGATAGATCAAAAACAGTAATTAGCGCGCTATCTTGCCTGTGCACAGGCTGAGGCAGTTGCTCCCATGTGGGTCCGGCAAGACTAGCAATACAAATAATCCAGGCAAGCGTTAAGGTGGTAATTAAGGATTTAGTGCTGAGGCCGTCACTTGGTGCTTTGCCTTGCATCAAAAAGGGCAGTAACTCGGGGTTAATGATGGTTGTCCAGTTGCCCGCATGATGCTTATGCCAGCTATAAAAAGCAACAATGAGAGCCACGGGAGCTAAGCCCAAAAACCACCAGGGTCGCAAGAAATGGAAGACCTGCCATGCGTTAAGAGCACTATCTAGAGTTAGATCAAACAAGTGAACCCCTTCTGCTGCGAGCTGCAGCTATGGCAAGACTCAAGATAAAACTAACCCCCAGAGGCCAATGGAATAGTGATGCTATAGGCCGAATGGTTTCTGAGTTCTGCTCGATAGGCTCCAATTGATTAAGTTGTTCATAGATACCTGTCAGTTCTTTAGGGTCTCGGGCTCTAAAATAAATGCCACCGGTGGCGCTAGCAATGTCTATGAGTGTTTTTTCGTCCAAGTCAGCGCTTGGGTTGATAACATTTCGACCAAATAGCCCGCGAGATTCTTGACGCTCTGCGCCTATGCCGATGGTATAGATTTTCACTTGAGCTCGACGTGCTAGGTCAGCGGCCTCTGTTGGGTTGAGTTCACCGGCATTACTAGAGCCGTCGGTCATTAAAATGAGAACGCGGTGATCTTTGGGGCGATCTTGTAGTCGTTTAACCCCTAGCCCGATTGCGTCGCCGATAGCGGTGCCGTTGCCAGCAAAACCAATTTGCGCTTCTAATAATAGTGTTTGCATGGTCTCGCGGTCAAAGGTTAGCGGCGTTTGTAAGTAGGCTTTTTCACCAAATAGAATAAGGCCTAGCCGATCCCCAGTACGCTTAATAACAAAGTCTCCAACTACCGCTTTCACCGCAACCAATCGATTGACTTGCTTCCCACCAATGACCATATCATCCCTCTCCATACTGCCGGAAATATCTACGGCAATAAGAATGTCACGCCCATTGGCAGGTAGCGCTACTGGTTCGCCAACATACACTGGTTGAGCTACTGCCAGTAGAGTACACAGCCAGCAGACGGTGAGTAAAAAGAGCAGTACGCGGTTGTACCAAGTGGTTGCTTTTAAGGTTCCCTGATCACCCGCAGCGGCGGCCAATAGAGGGGCGCGCAAGGCCTGTATTTTTGTCTCTGAGGGTTTCCGTAACCATCGATAAACAAAAGGTAATGGAGCCAGCGCAAGCGCCCAAGGCCAGACTAAACTCAGCATTGGCTCTGCGCCTTAAGTTTATCCTCAGCATAATGGCGTTTAACCCAATGTTGGCTGCTGTCAAAGAGGTTGTCTATGATCAGATCTCTATTATGATCGTCTGAGGTCTTTCCGTAGAGCAGGATATCAATATTATCGGGTAGTAATTCAAATAGGGGTTTGTCACAGCTGCGTTGCAAAAATGCCACAAAGGCATTGAACTCGAGGCTACTGAAGAACTGGCTGGGGTAGGCGCTATTCACGGCCTGCTTCAGTATTTCAAAAACCATGACTATTTTTTGGTCATTGGTGAAGCTGAGTTCGTTATTAAGTAAAGTCAGTTTTTGAAGCGCCTGACGACGGTATAAATTGGCACGCCAGCGTTGCACAGCTTTACTAATAAACCAGATAGCGAGGGCAAGACAAAGAACAATAAGCACCCACCATCCGGGCGCTAGTGGCCACCATGAGATGGGCTCGGGTAGGTGGATATCGCGAAGTTGTGCTAACGGATCGTTTTCCATGCGTTAGTTGCCGCGCGCTTGGGTGCGACGCTTACCATAAGCTTTGTGTAATACGCTCATGACATTATCAGATGTATTGAAAGGCAGTAGACCGGCAGAGAGTTTTTCGCTCATTTTACGTAACCGTAATCCTCGCTCAGCATAAGCTAGCTGAAAACGTTCGCGCAATTTTTTATTGCTGGTGTCTAGCAGGGTCTGCCGCTGTCCATCACTGACCGCATAGAGAGAGGGCGGCGGTAACTGCTGTTCTATATCATCAAATACTTGGCAAAAGTTGAGATTGCCATGCCTGGCTAGCTCAAACACATGACGCTCGCAGTCGTCATTAAGGTCATGAAAGTCGCTAACGATAAAAATGGTACTCCCTGGCAGTACAAAGCGGCGAGCCTCCTCAAGGATCTCAGCCAAACTGTAGAGGTCGGGTTGGGGGCCTTCGGTTTGCTGAATATCCAATAGTTTTGTACTGTATTCTTGAAGTCCATGTATAAACTGCAGTACAGCATGATGGCTACGTCTAGCTTTGACATCCATCTGTTCTTGTTGGCCAAAGATCAAACCACCAGCACGATCATTCGCCGCTAGGCCAGCCCACGCAAGCGCGGCTGATATTTCGCAGGCCACAACTGATTTAAGTCGCTGACTGCCAAAAAACATAGAGCTCCGTAAGTCGCTGATGACCAGAATGGGCCGCTCTCGCTCTTCGCTGAATATCTTTGTGTGTGGCACTTCTGTGCGTGCCGTAACCCGCCAGTCGATACTGCGAACATCATCCCCTGGCTGGTAAATACGCACTTGATCAAAGTCCATGCCGCGCCCTCGAAATCGAGATTTATGACCACCAGCCAGCATTTGACGTGCTTGTATTTTGGGGAATCCAGTCAGTTCTCTCGCGCCATAACGCAACCTAATCATCTCAGATAAGCTGGCGGTGGCGGGATGCTCTTGGTCGTTATCGATCATACTCATAGGTTGGGTCTTATGCCGAGGGCACGGTCTCTAGTAACTTGTCGATAACCTGGTTGGCGTTAATGCCACCGGCTTCAGCTTCAAAGCTAAGAATTAGACGATGCCTAAGCACATCATGGGCCACCGCTCGTATATCGTCTGGCGTAACAAAGTCGCGTCCTTCCATCCAAGCAAGTGCTCGACTGCATTTATCTAGGGCAATCGTCGCTCTCGGGCTAGCACCATAATCTAGCCATTGACCTAGCTCACCGCTGTAAGCGGTTGAGTTGCGAGTGGCAAGAATCAGTTGCACCAAGTACTCTTCGACAGCTTCAGACATGTGAATTTTATTAACCTGTTTGCGCGCATTAAAAAGGCTCTTTTGCGTTAGCGGCTCAACTTTGGTTGTCGGCTCATTGAGCGCTTCTTGACGAGACAGTGCCAAGATTGCTCTTTCGGCTTCAGGTGCAGGGTAGTCCACTAGCACATGCATTAAGAAACGGTCCATTTGAGCTTCGGGCAGCGGGTAGGTGCCTTCCTGTTCAATAGGATTTTGCGTCGCCATCACTAAAAACAACTCGGGCAGCGGGTAGGTATTTTTACCCACCGATATTTGACGTTCTGCCATAGCTTCTAGAAGTGCCGATTGCACTTTAGCGGGCGCCCTGTTGATTTCATCTGCCAGCACTAGGTTATGGAATAGTGGGCCGGCTTGAAATTCAAAGGTACCTTTTTGAGGACGGTAGATGTCACTCCCTGTAATGTCAGCGGGAAGTAGGTCAGGGGTAAACTGGACCCGATGAAAGTCCGCTTCCATGCCTTCGGATAGAGTCTTGATGGCCTTGGTTTTTGCCAAACCTGGGGCTCCTTCGACCAGCAAATGTCCGTCGGCGAGGAGGGCAATCATCAATCGTTCTACGAGATGCTCTTGGCCGACAATCTTACTTGCTAGCCATTCTTTGAGTCGGTCAATATCTTGTTGCACAACTTACCTCTACTGTGTGGGTCTGACGTTTTTAGGGGCGATGATTTTAATCGCTATACTGTCAACAAACAAATACTGATGCAGTGATTTATACACTGTTTACATTCTGGTAACAAAACTGCAATTTAATGGATGAAAAAGCAACAATATTGATACACACGAAGATAGCTTTTTGTTACTTTAGAATAAGGTATTCAATGATGCCTATGCTAAAGACTTTTAAAAACCAAAAAGGTTGCATAAATTTCTCATGGATGTGAAACAAGATAATCGACGTAGTCAGCTTATCGATTCTTTGACTAAACTCGCTCGCGGCAAATTAAGCAAGTCTCGTGGTGCGCTATTTCAAAACTTTATCACTAACGCGATACATTTTTACCCTGATCAAGATTATTTAAATAGGCCGCCTGAAGATATTTTTTGGAATATTTGGGGTTTGTATAGTTTTGGTGAACTGTCTTTTGGCAGCAGTATAGAACGCTCTCTTAGCACTCATCAGGCCAAGGTAAAAGTGTTTAATCCAAGCGTCGAGAGCGATAGTTGGTCAAGTCAATACACTACAATTTATATCAATCAAAAAGACATGCCCTTTTTGGTCGATTCATTGCGCATGACGTTAAATAGGCGAGAGCTAAATATTTATACGCTGCAGAGCAATTTAGCCTGGGTTGTGAGAGACACTAACGGGGTGATAAAGGATGTGCATCCATCGTTTCTTGAAGGCGCAACTTATGAGGCATTCATTACCATTGAAGTAGATATGCTGACCGACCGAGAGTTGGAGGTTCTGCAACGAGAGCTACAGCTGGTGTTGGACGATGTTGATGCAGTGGTAGATGACTTTGAATTGATGCGCTTGCGCACGGATAGATTAATTAAAGACCTCAAAGAAAATGCACCCAAGGTTGAGCAGTTAGAAGAGTCTATTGAATTTTTAGAGTGGATCAACAATGGCTATTTTGTTTTTACCGGCTATGCGGAATTTGAGCTTAGCGTTGATGACGAAAAAGTGTATCTAAATGAAGTTCCAGATAGCGCTTGCGGCCTCTTGCGCAAGTATGGAGGTGACCTGCGCAAAGAATCTGTTGATCAATTGAGTGAGGGTGTTAAGTCACTCTACGAAGATGACCAGATTCTGACGGTGACCAAGTCCTCCAAACGCTCACGAGTACATCGTGAAGCGTACTCTGATTATGTTGTTATTAAACGTTTCAGCGATCAAGGCGAGCCTATAGGCGAGGTGCGGTTGCTGGGACTCTATGCCTCCCAGTTCTATTCCTACAGTCCAAGAAGAATTCCAATACTCAGGCAAAAAGTTAATTGGGTTTTGGGCCGCGCTGGATTTAGTCCGACCAGCCATGATGGTAAAGCATTGCTAACGATCTTGGATTCGCATCCAAGAGAAGAGCTTCTGCATATTAGTCGAGAGATTCTCGCAGATACGGCGATTGGCATTTGGCAAATTTATGAGCGCCGTGTGGTAAAGGTGTTTGTTCACCCAGACCCCTTTGATAAATTTGTAAATTGTCTTGTGTATTTACCTCGTGAGTCATACAGCACCGATGTAAGAGAAAAAATACAACAGCGAATTGGTGTGGCCTTAGATGCAATAGAAAGCGAGTTTACAACGGAATTTATGCCTGACTCAGTCTTAGTAAGAGTTTATTTAGTGTATAAAATTCAAAATAGACGTTATCTAGAGGTGGATGCCGAATCACTGCAGGGATTAGTAGAGAAAACCATCCGTGACTGGAGTGAAGAGTTTCATGACCAGGCACTGAAACAATTTGGCCCAGCCGAGGGTGCTACTCTGTCACGCCGATTCCAGCGAGCATTTTCTGGTGCTTACCGCGAGATTTATGAGCCTGACCTCGCCTTAAAGCATATAGCGTTGTTTGACTCACTAGAAAGTTTGGATGACGTAGCTATCGACTTTCAGCAAAATCAGGTAGGAGCCGACAATCATCTTCGCTTAACACTTTTCCATAGAAGCGCACCTCTAGAACTGTCAGACATGATTCCGATGCTGGAGAACCTAGGATTTCGAGTGGTCATGGAGCGCCCTTATTCGATTCGGCCAGAGTCTGAAGATGCCATATGGATGCAAGACTTCGACTTAAGTTTCTCACTCGATGTCGGTGTTGATGTCTCTGCTGTGCAAAACAGCTTTAAAGATGCCTTGCTGCGCGTTTGGCGCGGTGATGCGGAAAATGATAGCTTTAACCGCTTAGTTATTGGTGCCCGACTTGACTGGCGTGCGGTGGCAATGCTTCGCCTTTATGCCCGTTATCTGAAACAGCTGAGCGTGCCCTATAGCCAAGATTTTATTGCCGACACCCTGTCTAAGCATTTAGACATTACGCGAAATTTAGTAGCCCTGTTTAAAAGCTACTTTGATCCCCGCTATGCGTCTGAGGGGCAGTCTGAAAGAGCCGAAGGCTTGGTGCTAAAGATACTTGGTGGGTTAGACCTCATCGCTAATATTAGCGAAGATAATATTATTCGTGGCTACCTTGAATTAGTTCAAGCGACTCTGCGAACCAACTTTTTCCAAACCGTCGAAGACGGTACGTTTAAGTCCTACATATCAGTCAAGCTGGCCTCCCAGCAGATTAGCTTGGCACCCAAGCCACGTCCGGTTTATGAGATATTCGTCTACTCTCCACGAGTTGAGGGCGTTCATCTACGTGGAGGTAAAGTCGCCAGGGGTGGGCTGCGTTGGTCAGATAGGATTGAAGACTATCGAACAGAAGTGCTTGGCCTAGTCAAAGCCCAGCAGGTTAAAAATGCGGTTATTGTGCCCACAGGCGCCAAAGGGGGCTTTGTGGCTAAGCAGGCAAATCCTGCTGCTGGACGCGAAGCCTTTGTTCAGGAAGGTATCGCCAGCTATATGCTCTATGTGCAGGCCTTGTTGGATATTAGCGACAACCTGGTGGATGAAAAGTTGGAGCCGCCCCCAGAGGTCGTGCGCCGGGATGGTGACGACCCTTATCTAGTCGTGGCCGCAGACAAAGGTACTGCGACCTTTTCTGATATTGCCAATGAAATCTCTGAAGTAAATAATTTCTGGCTTGGTGATGCTTTTGCGTCAGGTGGCGGTAATGGTTACGACCATAAAGGCATGGGCATTACCGCGCGTGGTGCTTGGGTTGCCGTGCAACGACATTTTCATGAGATAGGCATAGATATTCAATCCCAAGACTTTAGCGTTGTTGGTATTGGTGACATGGGCGGAGATGTGTTTGGTAACGGTATGCTGCTGTCTGAACATATCCAACTGCTGGCAGCCTTCAACCACCTGCATATTTTTGTCGATCCGGCCCCTAATGCTCAGATAACATTTCCTGAGCGGCAGCGGCTATTTGATACCCCAAGATCTACCTGGGATGATTTTGATAAAACCCTAATGTCTCCAGGTAGCGCAGTGTACTCAAGAAGCGCCAAATCTCTAACACTAACGCCAGAGATTAAAATCCGCTTTGGAATCGACAAAGATAAGGTAACCCCTACAGAGCTAATTAATTGTATTCTTAAAGCTAAGGTGGACTTGATCTGGAACGGTGGCATTGGCACCTATGTCAAAGCATCTTCAGAAAACAATGCAGAGGTGGGCGATCGCGCCAACGACGGATTGAGGGTCGATGGCCGTGAATTGCGCTGCCGAGTAATAGGTGAGGGTGGAAACCTTGGTATGACCCAGAGAGGAAGGGTAGAATTTTGCCTTCTCGGGGGCCTATGCAACACCGACTTTATTGATAATGCGGCGGGAGTAGATTGCTCTGATCATGAGGTTAATATAAAAATATTACTCAATAAGCAGGTTTCCTCCGGACTTCTGGATATAGATCAAAGAAACACACTGCTGGCTTCTATGACAGATGATGTAGCTGGATTGGTGTTAGACAACAATGTACGACAGACCAAAGCCATAAGTTTGGCGATGGCCCGAAGCAAACAGTATCATTCAGAATATCAACGCTACCTTGGTTGGCTTGAGGAAGGGGATCAACTTGATCGAGATCTAGAATTTTTACCTAGTGATGATCAGCTTGTCGACAGAATTAATCGCCAACATCCCAGTTGGACTCGGCCAGAACTGTCAGTGCTAATTTGCTACTCTAAAGTGGTGCTTAAAGAGGCTCTGGCTGAATCCAATTTGTTGACCGACCCTTGGCTTGCGCAGTCAGTTATAGATTACTTCCCTGCGGCTATAGTCTCTGGCTTTGGCGAGGCCGTAAAAACCCATCCTCTGGCCAATGAAATAGCCGCAAATCAAATCGTCAATGATCTTGTTAATCGGGTTGGCTTCAGCTTTTTCTTTAGGCAGATGGAGTCGACTGGCGCATCCGCAGAAGACGTGATCAAGGCATACACAATAGTCACTGAAGTGCTGGGTATTAAAAGTCTGTGGCAACAGGTCGAAGAGCATAATCCTCAATTACCTTCGGCCATCGAGCTAGAATTGCTACACATTTTGGTCAGGCTGACACGACGGGCCACGCGGTGGTTTTTACGTAATCATCGATTAAATCTAAGCTGCGAGTCTCTTATTGCACAGTATTCACAGCCCACTGAGGCCTTATTGTCGGAGCTTCCGGCCCTCCAAAAGGAACAGTGGAATGTCCTCTGGAGTGGCGAGCGTGATGAGCTCACAGACATAGGTGTAGAGCTTAAACTAGCAGAGCGGCTTGCCGCCACTGACAGTATGTTCATGAGCATGGGGGTGGTTCAGATATCTCTAGCGCTAGACATACCAGTGCAGCAGGTTGCCGAAGTGTACTTTGGCCTTGGCGAATCCCTATCTTTAGATTGGTTTATGGCGCAAATAGTGGACTTGCAACCCGATAGCCGCTGGCAAGACTTGGCTCGTGAAACCTACGTTGACGACCTTGAGAGTCAGCGGCGTAGGCTTACCGCTTGCCTGTGCAGGCTTGGTATGAGTGATTCCTCAGCAATGGAAACATGGCAAAATCAGCAACAAGAGCTCATTCATCGCTGGAAGTTAATGGTGAAAGACTTGCGTAAAGCATCCCAGTCTGACTTTGCAATGATATCAGTGGCTCTCAGAGAGCTCTTAGATCTAGTTCAGGCCTCTTTGGATACTTAGTTTCAAAACAATATAGCTCAAGCGGTGACAGCATATTTGTCGTCGCTTGAGCGTGCATATGTCTAGCTTTTTCTCTTCCAGTCAGTGGTTGAGGATTAGATTCCCAGCCTTCTGCTGGCAAGTACTGGTGTTATAGCCCGACCACCCATCTTCTCTCCCTTCACGCCATCCGCGCAACCAGTGATAGGCCATTGTTGTGTCTTCTTGGTAGGGGCAGACGGACAGTGAACGTCCTTGAATTGCAATTTGGTACCCCTTTACATACGAACGATGCTCAGGGTCTCTCTTGTGTTTCTTCATAGACATCTCCTTCTCTACTTAAATCAAAGTCGATATAGGTGTCATCTAGTGCCGCGTTGATAATTGGTTGAACCGCTGGGTTATAGATGAAGTCTTATTTTTAAACAAAATAGTGTAAAGACCTATATCATGTGCGCTTTCTTACACACTCAAAAATTTAGACTTGTAATTGCCGCATTAGTTCAGATGTTTTTCGTCTATGTATATCGGCATTTATATCTTAAAGTAATCAAAAGGATAATTAAGTGGCTCAGGTATCTTCGCAAAGAGATTGGCTCGCGACCTGCCCCAAAGGGCTGGAGTTGCTGTTGGCCGAAGAATTACAGGCTATTGGCGCTGAAGGGGTAAAGGAAACAGTGGCCGCTGTGCACTTTCAGGGTTCGATGGAAGTTGCTTATAGAGCTTGTCTTTGGTCCCGCCTAGCTAATCGTATTTTGATGCCCTTACATAGCTTTATGCTCAACGAGGCAGATGATTTATATCAGGAGTGTAATGACATTTCTTGGGAGTCTCATTTTTCGGCAGCGCAAAGTATTGCCATCGACTTTATTGGAACATCACGTCTGATTGATAACACTATGTATGGTTCTCAGCGGGTTAAAGATGCCATTGTCGATCGTATACGCCGTATTGAGGGGGAACGTCCAAACGTTGACACCAAAAATCCTGATATCCGCATTCAGGTCCGTCAGCATAAAGGCAGGGTGACGGTTTCTTTAGATATTTCCGGAGAAAGTTTACATCGCCGTGGTTATCGTACAGGCCAAGGTACTGCTCCTATTAAAGAAAACTTGGCTGTGGCGCTGCTACTTAGGGCGAACTGGCCGGCTATGGCCGCCGAAGGTGGGGCGCTGCTTGATCCGATGTGCGGCAGTGGCACATTGATTATTGAAGGCGCAATGATGGCGGCAGATATAGCGCCAGGCATGCTTCGTGAGCACTATGGCTTTGATCAGTGGATACAGCATGATGCGGAACTGTGGCAAAGCTTGATAGATGAAGCTCATCAGCGCAAAGCCACAGGACTTGAAAACCTAGAGCTCGACATTCGTGGTTATGATGCCAACCCGAGGGTGCTTGAATACACCACACAAAATATTGAAAATGCCGGGTTAGATGGGCATATTCGTTTGGCGCACAAACCGATAGACCAGTTTGGTAAACCAACGGCAGAAAGGGGGTTGTTGTTAACTAACCCGCCTTACGGTGAGCGTTTGGGTGAGGTTGACGAGTTAATCCCCCTGTACCAAAAATTGGGCACAGTACTACAGAAGAATTTTCAAGGCTGGCGGGCCGCTATTTTTACCGGAAACGTGGATCTTGGGCGTGAAACTGACCTATCACCGACGAAGCAGTACAGCCTATTCAACGGCACTATTCCCTGTAAGTTGCTAGTATTTGAGGATATGACCTCAAAGTCTGCGCAAATTGCTGCGCGATTAAGTACCCCTGCGCCAGCACAGCAGTTAACCGAAGGCGCCAGAATGGTGCTCAATCGTTTGAAGAAGAATCAACGAAAACTCGATGGCTGGCGTAAAAAGTCGGGCATCAGCTGCTATCGTCTTTATGATGCTGATATTCCTGAGTACGCGGTAGCTGTGGACATCTATGATCAGTCAATTTACGTTCAGGAATATGCGCCACCAAATACGATCTCTGAAAAGGTGGCCCGTGAACGATTCGGTGAAATCAAGCAGGCAGTCAAAGAGTTTTCAGCGAACTTTAGGGGTAAAATTCACTATAAAGAACGACGTCGCCAAAAGGGCGACAGTCAATACGAGCGTCTCAATGATGGGCCTAGTGATACCATTCATGTCAGTGAAGGCAATGCACAGTTTGAGGTGAATCTGTCTGACTACCTAGACACCGGATTATTTTTAGACCATCGCCCAGTGCGAGGCCTTATTGGTGAGATGGTTAAAGGGAAAAGCTTTCTCAACTTGTTTTGCTATACCGCAGCGGCCTCCGTGCAGGCGGCGATGGCGGGCGCTAGCCATTCGCTAAGCATCGACATGTCAAACACATACTTGGACTGGGCGCAGCGTAATTTTGACCTCAACAGTCTGCGTTCAAGCAAGCATCAACTGCTCCGGGCTGATTGCGTAAAATGGTTGGAAATTGAAGGCGAGCTTTACGATGTCATCTTCTTAGATCCGCCTACGTTCTCTAACTCCAAAAAGATGGATTCTGTGCTCGATATACAGCGCGACCACGGTGACTTGATTCGCTCTTCAATGGCTAAACTTGTGCCTGGCGGCACATTGATTTTCTCTAATAATTTTCGTAAATTCAAAATGGACGAGCTAACGGTGCGCCAGTTTGACTGCCAGAATATTACGCCACAGACGTTGGATGTGGACTTCGCGCGAAATCCTAGAATCCATAACGTGTGGAAGATAAAACGCCGCGACACATTTGGTTAGGTTTGTGATATTCCACGTGCCGCAATCTAATGGGGATTCTTTCAGTGGATAAGCCAAAA
>TARA_B110000902_G_scaffold11090_1_pt1 | contig 16527 bp, 8 predicted proteins | sample TARA_B110000902 | Tara Oceans TARA_B110000902 (sample SAMEA4398009) | marine metagenome | biome: Polar Biome; feature: [SRF] surface water layer (ENVO:00010504); material: water (ENVO:00002006), including particulate matter (ENVO:01000060) such as... | depth 5 m | reverse complement strand
GAAATGGACCGAGCAGCCAAAGCAAACAATGCAAAGGATGAGTTTGCCTACCAGCTAAAAGAGCAAAAAGCGATAAATGCCGATCAATTAGAAGAGCTGAAAAGATTAAAAGAAATCAACCAGGTATTAAAAGAAAAAAACATAAAACTTAAAACAATCTCAAGTGAAAATCATTTTAAAAATATTATTGTTGGTACAGCAGGACTATTTGCAGGGTTCTCGTTGAATAGATAATAATTCCCTTACTTATACTTACATAGTTTTGTGTAGGTCAAAGATTGAAATCGATTTTTTTGAAGATTTTATAGAATTGGATTAATTCGAGTGATTTTTTTCACAAGTATCTCGCACAAGAATGATTATGGATTTTTACACTATTTTGCTATAGTTAATAAATATATTCTTTAGTACTACTAATTTGACCAACAAAAATAACGAATCTATCTACCTATAATAATTTTGAATAGTGATAAGTTTAATACCTAAAATAATTATTAATATTATACATTCCTAAAATTTTGAAATACTATAAAATCACTTTAATTATATTTTTTGTAAATGTAATTTCGTATAATTCTTTTAGTCAAATACAACCGATATTTCAAAAAATAGATCAATCTAAAGGTCTTTCTAGTTCAAAAATAACTGGCATTATTAAAGAAAAAAACGGTTTTATTTGGATTAGTACTCAAAACGGTTTAAATAGATATGATGGTCATAGTGTAAGGGTTTATAATAAAAGAAATAGTAATATTGAGTCTAATGATATCTCAAGTCTTTTTCTTGATAGTAAGAATAGGATTTGGTTTACTTCTTATGGGAGTGGTCTTAATTTATATGATAAACTCAACGATCAATTTAAAACTTTTAAAAACTCAGAAAACAATAAACACTCTATCATATCTAATAAGGTAAATGCGATTACAGAGAATTCAAAAGGTCTTTTTTGGATTGGTACAGAAAAAGGTTTGTGTTTATTTGACTACAATTTAAATAAATTTTACAGATATATTTATAATGAACATCAACCTCTAAATATAACTAGTATCTATGAGGATAAAAAGGGGAATCTATTTATCGGGACGTTTAAAAATGGCTTGCTTGTTTTTAATACTAAGAGTAAAGTATTTGAAAAAATAAATAATGGGAATAAATCAATAACAAGTCCAATCAATGTAATTACTGAATTGAATTCAGATAAAATTTTATTGGGTACTGCATCTAATGGGTTACTTTCAGTGGATTTAAAAACATATAAAGTTTCAAATTTTTTTTACAAAGACAAATCATTATTGGAAAAAGTTAAAATTGTCCGTTCCATAAAAAAAGATAGCAAAGATAATTTATGGATTGGTTCAGATGGCTATGGACTTTTTGAGGTACAATATCCAAACAGTAAAGAACCAATTGTTAATAATTACATGTATAATCCCCAATTAGCTTCCTCTATTGCAGGGAATGCTATTTATACGATTTTTGAGGATGATGACTCTAATATGTGGATAGGAACTGCTTGGAATGGAATTAGTGTATTAGATAAGAAAAATCAAATAGATATAATATTGAGTGATTTTATTGGAACAAATTCAAGTCCTGTTTTATCCATTTTTCAAAATAAAGAACATATTTATTTAGGTTTAGATGGTAATGGAATAAACATCTACAGCAAGAAAAATAAAAAAATAAATCTCTACGATAAAAATAAAATTAAAGCGAAGTATATTCAAAAAATAATTCAAACAAAAGATGATAATATATGGTTAGGAACATTTGGTAACGGACTACTTAAGTTTAATCAGATAAATAAAACAGTTAAAAAATACACCCCTGTCTTTAATGACGAAACCTCTATAAGTTTTAGTGATGTAAGAGATATTGTTGAAGATGAAAGCAATAACTTATGGATAGCTACTTGGGGTGGTGGATTGAATTATTTTGACACTAAAAAGGAGGAATTTTCAAGATTCTATTTACCTAACAATAATTTAGTTTCTATTTTAAAAGACAATAATAAAATTTGGATTACTTCTTTTGGAGGAGGATTAAGTGTTTTTGATATTCAACAAAAAGAGTTTAAAAACTTCAGTTTTAAAGAAAAAGATTCTACTACAATTAGTAGTAATAATCTTTTTTCAATTCTTAAAGATTCCAAAGGTTATTTGTGGATAGGAACTTCTGGTGCAGGTATTAACAGAATGGATCTTGAAACCCAAAAAATTGAAAGGTTTCAAAATTTTGATAACATAAAATATAAAACAATCACTTCAATTATTGAAGACAATGATAGTAATGTTTGGTTCGGTAGTAAAAATGGAATTATAAAGTATGATTATTTAAATAATACTTTTATTACTTTTAGTGGTTTATCAGGTGATTTCCATATAAACTCAACTTTTAAAGACAAAGAGGGTTTTCTTTATTTTGGCGGGATTAATGGGGTTTTAAAATTTGATCCAAAAAAAGTAAGTAATACTAATTTACAGCCAGCTGTAACAATCAGAAATTTTAAAATTTTTAATAAAGAAGTTCCTATTGGAGCAGAAGAAATTCTACATAAAAATATAACATTAACAAAAGAAATTACACTCGAACACTCTCATAATGTAGTTACTTTTGAATTTTCTGCGTTAAAATTTCCAATGTCTACTAACTATGAATACGCAATTCAAATGGAAAATTTTGATGGTGATTGGAGAACTATAGGAAAAGATCGAACAGCTACTTTTACAAACCTATCTCCAGGTAAATATGTTTTCAAAGTAAAAAGTAAAGAATTAAGTGCAGATTGGGGAGAGAATTTCACATCGCTTAATATTAATATTAAAAGACCATATTGGTCAACTTGGTGGGCTTGTGTATTATATTTTATTCTGTTTTTAGGACTTTTATATTTAATAAGAAAGTATCTTTTAGCTTGGGGAAAATTAAAGTCTAGATTTGAATTAGAAAAGCTAACACACGATAAAGATACCGAACTGTACAATTCAAAACAACAGTTTTTTACAAATATATCTCATGAAATAAGGACGCCTGTTACTCTAATATTAAGCTCCATAAATAGGTTGTTTGACAACGATACAATAAAAGATAACAAACAAATTAAAGCCTCTCATACTATTAGAAGAAACAGTGATTTACTGTTACGATTGGTCAATGAACTTTTAGATGTGCGTAAATTAGAAACAAATGATATTGTTTTAGATGTTTCTAAAAGTGAATTTGTATCGTTTGCAAAAGCAATTTATTTCTCATTTTCGGATATTGCATCTGATAGAAATATTAAGTATAGTTTTAACACAGACCAAAATTCAATGTATTTATGGTTTGATAATAATCAATTAGAAAAAGTTATTTTTAATTTACTCTCTAATGCGTTTAAATTCACCAATGACGGTGGAACTATCGAGTTGCTAATTGAAAGTAATGCCAATGAGGTTCTGTTGGCTGTAAAAGATACGGGTATTGGTTTATCTGCGGATGATAAAGAAAAAATATTCAAAAGATTTTATCAGGTGAAATACACACATACTACAAACAATAAAGGTTTTGGTCTCGGATTATCAATCGTGAAGGATATCATAAAATTACATAAAGGACAGATAAATGTTGCAAGCGAGATTAAAAAAGGTAGTTCTTTTGAAATAAAATTACTAAAAGGAAACACGCATTTTAATGATTGTGTAGCTATGAGCCTTGAAAATTTTGAAGCTAATAGTACTATAAATAAATTACAGCAAAAACTTATTGATGGGGATAGTAAGAAGGAAACAATTTTAATAGTTGAAGATAATGTTGAAATTCAAGATTCTTTAAAAGAACTTTTAGAAGATGAAAATTATGCTATAATTCAAGCTTTTGATGGTCTTGAAGGATTAAGATTGGCATCTAGATGCTTGCCAAACCTTATTATAAGTGATGTGATGATGCCAGAAATGGACGGTATTGAACTATCTAAAAAGATAAAATTGAATTCAGCTACAAGTCATATTCCTATGATCATATTAACAGCAAAATCAGCTGCTAAAGACAAAATGGAAGGTTATGAAACTGGTGCAGATGAATATATTATAAAACCTTACGATGAAGACTTCTTAAAAACTAGAATTAAAAATCTTTTAAAAGGGAGGAAGTTATTAAAACAAAAATTCGTAAATAATAGTTTACTCAATCCAAAAGAGCTGTCAGTAAATTCTAAGGATCAAACATTTTTAGAAAACTTATATAAATCTTTGGAAGAAAATTTACAGTCTAATAATTTAAAAGCGGATGTAATTTCAAAGAATTTAAATATGAGTCATTCCTCTATGTATAAAAAAATTAAATCTTTAATGGGACTTACTTATATGGAATTTATAAGAGATTATAGATTATCAATAGCTAAGCAATTAATTGAAGAAATGGGCTATTCTGTGTCTGAAGCATGTTATAAAGTTGGCTACTCTGACAGAAAATACTTTAGTAAACTATTTAAAAATAAGTTCAAACAAAACCCTTCTTTTTATTTAAAGTCTTAACAGACAAATTAAGTATTAAGTACATTATTAACCCTATTCGGTACTAATTTGTCAAATTTTATGAGTTTTTAATACTCATTGAATGAATTTGACCCCTTTTCGTTTTTCTTATTTCATCTTACTTGCAATTGCAAATAAAAAGTACTGAAAATTTTGAGCTCAGCATTAATAATTAATTTATAAAAACTTCTAATTATGATTATTTTCTTAAATAAAGAAAGAGAATTAAAGAGAATGAAAAAAATGATGATATTGTTCATGTTTTTAGCATCCTCATTTTTTTCGTTTAGTCAAGAAATATTAGTTAGTGGTACAATTATAGAAAAAGACTCTAATACTCCTTTACTAGGAGTTAGTGTAGTTATTAATGGAACTGCAATAGGAAGTTCATCTGATTTTGACGGCAAGTACTCTATTAAAGCTTCAATAAATGATGTTTTAGTTTTTTCATATTTAGGATATAAAACGAAAGAAGTAGAAGTAACATCTTCTCAACTTAACATTATACTAGAAGAGAGTTCACAAAATTTAGATGAAATTATAATTATTGGCTACGGGTCTACAACAGTAAAAGACGCAACAGGTTCCGTAACCGCAATAACCTCTAAAGATTTTAATAAAGGGAAAATAACAACGGCAGAAAACTTACTAAACGGTAAAGTCGCTGGTTTAACAATAAATACTGGTGGAGAACCTGGAGCAGGTTCTACTATAAGAATTAGAGGAGGTGCTTCTTTAGGTGCTTCTAATGATCCTTTAATAGTCATAAACGGCTTACCTATAGATAATAATACTATTGGAGGTTCTCGCTCTATTTTAAGTAGTATAAATCCAAATGAAATTGAATCTTTTTCAGTCTTAAAAGATGCTTCAGCAACTGCAATTTATGGCTCTAGAGCATCTAACGGAGTAATAATAATTACTACAAAAAAGGGGAAAAGAAAGCTAAGTGTAAATTTAGATATGAACTTTGGTGTAAATACATTATCAAATAAAGTAGATGTTTTTACAGCAGATGAGTTAAGAAATATTGTAAGCCAGTTTGATGCAAGACCGGATAGAGTCAATGCAGCACCTTTGTTTCCATTATTAGGAAATGCAAATACAGATTGGCAAGATGAAATTTATAGAACTAGCGCAACTTCAATTATAAATGTTTCAGCAAGCGGACTGCTATTAGATAAAATACCTGCTAGAGTATCTATAGGAAGAACTTTACAAGAAGGATTACAATTAACATCGGAATTTGAGAGAAACAATGCCTCTTTTAATTTGAATCCAACTTTTTTAGAAGACAGATTAAAAGTAAGTATTAACGGAAATTCATCTTTTGAAAAAAATAGATTTGCTTCTGGTCAAGCAGCAAATGCATTAACCTTTGATCCTACACAGCCTGTTTTTGATGAAAACTCACCTTTTGGAGGGTATTTTCAATATTACACAAATAATAATGATGGTGTTATTAATGAGAATGATTTAACTTCATTAGCTCCTTATAACCCTGTTGCAGAACTAATACAAAGAAAAAGTATTAGTAATGTGCAGCGTTTTTATGGTAATATTAAAATAGATTATAACTTTAAATTTTTACCAGAATTATCAGCTGTTTTGAATGTTGGTTTCGATAAACAAAATGCAGACGGAACAGTCAGGGTTTCAGATAAAAATCCTTTGTCACAAAATGATGGTAGCATTGTAGGATCATCTTCTGAATATTCAAATGCTCAAAACAATACCCTTTTAGATGGTTATTTATCTTATAAGAAAGACTGGAATAAAGTTATAATTGACGGAACCGCAGGATATTCTTACCAAAAATTTACCAATAAAAGATACGTAAGTGGAGAATTATTAGATGATGGACCAGATTCTGAACCAATAAACAGCATAGACCCTAATTTAGTGCTCATTGGTTTCTTTGGAAGAGCAAATTTATCAATAAATGATAAATATTTATTAACGTTTTCCTATAGAAGAGATGGCACTTCAAGATTTAGTAAAAAGAATAGATGGGGTAACTTTCCTGCTGCAGCAATTGCTTGGAAAATAAATGAAGATTTCTTTCCAAATTCAAAGACCATTTCTACGTTAAAATTAAGACTAGGCTGGGGGATAACTGGTCAGCAAGACATAGGTAGAAATAATTTAGATCTTTATTTATCAAGGTATATAAGAGGATTGCCTAGTTCGCAATACTTTTTTGGAGACACTGCAATTCCAGTAGGAATTCCTCAATTTAGAAATGAAGATTTAAAATGGGAAGAAACTACTACTTACAATGGTGGTTTTGATTTCGGATTATTTAACGATAAAATATCTGGTTCTTTAGAAGGTTTTTATAAAGAATCTAAAGATTTGTTAGCCAATGCAGCAATTTCAGATGGTTCAAACTTTAGCAATTCAGGCTTTCAAAATATAGGAAATTTTACAACAAAAGGAATTGAGTTTTCTATCGCTGGAGATATTATCAATAATGATAACTTAAATATTGACTTCAACTTTAATACAACATTTATAAAGACAGTAATTAAAGAATTAGCATTAAACCAAGATCAATTAGTAGGCGGTATCGCTGGTGGAACTGGTGGTACAGCCCAAGTACATAGGGCAGGTTTTACCCCATATTCTTTTTTTGTGTACAAACAAGTGTATGACAATAAAGGAAAACCAATAGAAGGTGCTTTTGCAGATTTAAATGGTGACAATTTAATTACAGATGAAGATAAATATATACACCATAATGGTGCACCAGCTGTAACTTTAGGTTTCGCTTCTACTATTGATTATAAAAATGTTGACCTATCTTTTAATGTAAGAGCCAGTTTAGATAATTATGTATACAACAATGTAAATTCAGCAAGAGCTCAATACGATTTACTAGCAAATAGTGCCGTGGTAGCTAACCTTCCCACATCAGTTTTACAATCTAATTTTAATACCACAGAAGATGTCATACTTTCTGATTACTACATAGAAAACGCCTCTTTTTTAAGAATGGATAATATTTCACTTGGTTATACTTTTAACGAAGTTTTTAATTATAATTCATCAATAAGGTTATCTGCAAATGTTCAAAATGTATTTGTAATCACAAACTATTCTGGTTTAGACCCAGAAGTATTTAATAATGGTATAGATAATACAATAACACCAAGACCAAGGACTTTTACCATTGGAGCAAATATTAAATTTTAAAATGAAAAACATGAAAAAACAACAAGCAGTAACTATTATAAGTGTTTTTATATTATTACTTACAATAAGTTGCACTAATGATTTAAACATTTTGTCGGAAGATGAAAATACTTTCTTGGTTGATGACTTTTATAGTACAGAAGAATCATATAAACAAGGTCTTGCGGGTGTATATGGCAATTTAGCTTTAACAAGCAGTCAAGGTCCGGGAAGTTCTAATATTTCAGGATTAGATGCTGGTACAAGTCAATATGGTAGAGGATTTTGGAACTTACAAGAGCTTACAACAGATGAGGCAAAATGGTCATGGGAAAATGACCCAGGCTTAAGAGAACTAAATAGAAACACTTGGACATCAGAAAATGTAATCTTAAGAGGTTTTTTTGGACGATGTATGACACAAGTTGCCTTTGTAAATGAATACTTAAGGCAAACTTCTGAAGACGTTTTAAATGCAAGAGGAGTTTCTAATGTTTTAAAAGAAGAAATCCTTATTTATAGAGCAGAAGTAAGGTTTTTAAGAGCTTTGGCATATTATCATATTATGGATTTGTTTGGAAAAGCAGGTTTTGTAACAGAAAATGATCCTGTTGGCGCATACCAATCTCCACAATATCAGAGACCTGAATTATTTGAATTCATAGAATCTGAATTACTTGCTGTTTTACCAGATTTAAAAGAACCATTACAAAATGAATATGCAAGAGCAGACAAAGCAGCAGCTTGGATGCTACTTGCAAAAATATACTTAAATGCGGAAGTTTATATAAGTGAAGATAAATACGCAAAATGTATAGAGTATTGTGAGAAAATCATCAATACTAATTATTCTCTTTCTAATAATTATGCAGACAATTTCAACGCAGATAATCATACTAATAATGCAAGAAATGAAATTATTTTCCCTATAGTTTCAGATGGAATTGTTACTCAAAATTATGGACCAACAACTGTTATGGTAAATGGTCAAATTGGTTCACTTGAACAAAACGGGACTGATTTTGGTGTAAATGCAGGAGGTTGGGGAGGCGCTTTGCGAGTAACAAGACAGTTTTCTGAAGTTATGTTAAATACTACCTATACAAATGATGACAGAAATACATTAATTACAGCAAATAGACCAATAGATATTACAGATATTGGAAATAACGGAACAGGCTATATAGCCAGTAAATGGTCTAACAAAACTTCTACAGGAGCAAATGGCTCAGCAAATGAAATAGTAGATACAGATTTTCCAATGTTTAGGCTTGCAGATTTGTATTTAATGTATGCAGAAGCTTTTGTAAAAGGTGGTGGAGGTTCATCTAATAATGCAGTAAATTATATCAATCAATTAAGAACAAGAGCAAACAATACCAATATTATTTCTTCATCAGACTTAAGTTTAGATTTTCTTTTAAATGAACGTTTAGTAGAACTATACTGGGAAGGTCATAGAAGACAAGATTTAATTCGCTTTGGTAAATATAGCAGTGGTTCTTACAATTGGTCTTGGAAAGGTAATTCAGTTTCAGGAATCCCATTAGATGAAACCAAAAGCCTTTTTCCAATTCCAAGTGCAAGTTTAGCCGCTAATCCTAATCTTACTCAAAATGAAGGCTATTAAATCTAAAATTATTAATAATATAAAATTATATAAAATGAAACGATTAATAAAAACACTAATGACCTTTATAGTGTTACTAGCTATAATTTCTTGTGAAGAAGAAAATTCGCCAATATTTGTTGCGCAAGAAGACATTAATGGTATAGAGTTTGTAAATACCTTTGCTTCTACTTATTTAATTTCAGAAGAAACTAAAGATAATATCGCGGACAGAGTAATCTGGAATTCTCCAGAATTTGGCGTTCCGACAAATATTATTTATGAAATTCAAGGTTCATTAACTTCATCTTTTGACAACTTTGACGTAATAGGCGCAACAAGTGAAACTAATTATGCAATAATAATTGAGGATCTTTTAGATTTCGCTTATAATTTAAATTTAGATAATGATCCAAATACAGTAGATGCAGATGGAAACCCAAATAATGTAGGTGAGTTTTTTATAAGAATTAGAGCTAATGTTGGAACTGTAGATAATTTAGAAACATTTTCTAATATTCAAGGCATTAATATTACATGGATTGAATCGACAGACAATAGCTCTTGTGATTCTTTGTATGTTTTAGGAGAAGGAATTACAGATATTGGATGGAATTTTCCAGGTTTAGAACTTCTTTGCGAGGCAAATGTTTTACAAGTAAAAGCAAGATTAGAAAATGCACATTTTAGATTTTTCACAACTGTTGGAGATTGGAATTCAGGACAAGATTATTCATTCTATGAAAATGATGGTTATACCATAGATACCAGATTAGAAAATGCACCTGCAGGTGATAACTTTAATTTTACTGGTACTCCAGGTATTTATACAATTACCATAGATAAAAATACAAAAACAATAGAGTTAAATGAATCTGGTTCACTTTGGGCTGTCGGTGGAGCAGTTCCAGGCGGTTGGGGATTTAATGCTGATACTATTGAATTTGTAGAAAATACACCAGACATCTGGTCTGCCTCAATTACGTTGTCTAATGATGTTTTTAGATTCTTTCAAACGTTTGGAACTTGGGACACAAACAACAATTATACTTTTTACGCTGATCAAGGATTTGTGATTGATTCCAACCTTTCTGAACAAGATCATGACGATAGAAACTTTGAGTTTGTTGGTTCTCCAGGAACTTACATATTGACTATAAACGCCGTAGACAAAACAATAATATTAAATTAATTATTAATAAGAAAAAACAATCAAAACTAAAAATTATGAAAACAAAATTACTTTTTATCGCATTATTAGCATCAACTTTTATCAATGCTCAATCCATTGAATTTACTTCAGCGGAATTAACTACAGCAGAAATTGGCAGTACAATTACAGTAAATTATAAATACACAATTGCTGCTGATGGTTATATCTACTCTGCAATAGAACTTTTAGACGATTGGACTTGGAGTGCAAATGTAGCAAGTGCAGAATTAACAACAGCAGTAGCAGGTACTGATGTTACAGGTTCTTTTGATCTTACCATACCCAATGGTACAACACCTACAGCCGATTTAACAGGTAATTTAAATTACAAAATTAAAATTGAGTTAAAACAGAATCCAACCGATTGGTTGGCAGGTGTATACCCGGCAACACAAATTGATTTAACAGCTTCTACTGCAAGTGTAAATGGTGTTGAACGTTTTTTGAGTGATGTAAAGATATATCCAAATCCTGCAAGAAATTTCTTTCAAATAACTAATTTTAGTAAGCTAAATAATCCCTCAGTCAAGGTATATAATATGTTAGGGAATGAATTGTATTCGACCTCTAACGGTTCCTCAACAATTGATATTTCAAATTTCACTAACGGAGTTTATTTATTAAAGATTAATTGTGATGGTTTATCTAAAACAATACAATTTGTAAAGTTTTAGATTAAAAACAATTATCAAAGTTGTATGAGATTCCCTTTGTGTAAATCTCATACAATTTTTTTTAAGCACAAATACAAACGTTATTAATCATTATTTTAAATGTTTAAACCCAAAATTTTACGCATTATCGGATTTATTTTTTTGTTTTTGTCATGTACAAAACAAGAAGCATTGGTGTTTGAAAAACTAAACTTCAATGAAAATTGGTTATTTAAAATTATAGAGAACTCAAAAAAAGATACTTTGTCTTTTCAAGAAAATGAAACTGTTTCAAATTGGCAGTTAGTTCAATTACCTCATACTCCAAAAATTGAACCAAAAATAGTAAATAATCAATGGCAAGGGATTTCTTGTTACAAAAAAGAATTTAATCTTTCTAAACAACTGAAAAATAAGAAATTATTTTTCAAATTTGAAGGAGCTATGAATATTGCAGAAGTTTGGATTAATGGAAAAAAACTCACAAAACACTATGGCGGGTATTTACCATTTGTAATAGACTTTACAGAAGTTGCCCTTTTTGATACAAAAAACACCATTCTTGTTCAATTAAATAATAAAGATAACCCAATAACAGGACCAAAACCTTTAGAGAAATTAGACTTTAATACCTATGGGGGCATTTACAGAAATGTTTGGTTAATCGCTAAAAACAAACTACACATTACAGATCCTATTTTTGAAAATAAAACGGCAAGTGGAGGAGTTTTTGTAACCTATTCAAAGGTTTCTGAAGAGGAAGCAACTATCAATATAAAAACACATATTAGAAATGAGACTGAAAAAACAAAATCTTTTTTAATTAGAAATACCCTATTCAAAAATGATAGTACTATTGTTTCGATTGAAACAGAAAATCATGTACTAGATAAAAACCTTGATAAAGAAATTATAGCAAATATTGAAGTTAACAACCCGAAATTGTGGTCACCAAGAACTCCAAATTTATACACTCTAAAAACAGAGCTTATAGAAAATGGTGTTGTTGTCGATTTTGAAAGTACTAGAATTGGAATTAAGACAATGCAATTTGTGGGTCAAGATTTTTATCTAAATGGAGAAAAAACATTTTTAAGAGGTGTAAACCGTCATCAAGATTACCCTTATATTGGTTATGCCCTTTCAGACAATGCAAATTATAGAGATGCAAAAAAGATTAAAGAAGCAGGGTTTGATTATGTAAGATTATCTCATTATCCTCAAAGTAACTCTTTTATGAATGCTTGTGATGAATTGGGTTTGGTAACCATTGATGCTATATTAGGATGGCAATATTTTAGCGAAGATAAAAAGTTTCAAACACATATTTTTCAAACCGCAAAAGATTTAATTAGAAGAGACAGAAATCATGCCTCTGTAATTGCTTGGGAAGTTTCTTTAAACGAATCTTGGATGCCAGAACTTTTTATAGATTCTCTTGTAAATATCGCCAAAAAGGAATACCCAGGGAACCAATGTTTTACTGCAGGTTGGCAATCTTACGGATATGATATTTATTTGCAAGCTCGCCAACATAGATTACAACATTATGATCCCAATTTAAAGAAACCATACAACGTTTCCGAATATGGAGATTGGGAATACTATGCAATGAATGCAGGATTAAATCAAGACGATTGGAATGGGTTGTTAAAGGAAGAACGTTCTAGCAGGCAATTACGTTCTGCCGGAGAAAAAGCACTTTTACAACAGGCAAAAAACATTCAGGAAGCACATAATGATAATCTAAGCACACCTGCTTTTGCAGACGGCTATTGGGTAATGTTCGATTATAATAGAGGCTATGCAGATGATTTAGAATCGTCTGGAATTATGGATATTTTTAGAATTCCTAAACCATCTTTTTACTTTTATAAAAGTCAAAGAGATTATGACCACCCCTTTGGAAAACCAATGGTGTATATTGCGAATAAATGGAAAAAAGATAGCCCTTTAGATGTAACCGTTTTTAGTAATTGTGATGAAGTTGAATTATTTTTAAACGGTAAAAGTGTTGGTCGTAAAAAACCTGACACTAATAGAATTTCTGATAATTTAAAACATCCACCATTTACTTTTAATCTCAAATCATTTAAGAAAGGAAAACTTGTTGCAAAAGCATTTATTAAAAATAAAATAGTTGTTACAGATATAGTTATATCTCCAGAAAAACCATCAAAAATTAAAGTAGTAATAGATGATAATTATATAGATTTAAAAAAGGAAGACAATGATGTGTTTTTTGTATATGCAAATGTTGTAGATGAAAATAATACTGTAATTTCCGATTTCAAAGGAAATATTCAATTTAATATTGAAGGAAAAGGTATTTTTATAGGAGAAAACCCTGTTAAAGTTGAAGCTGGAGTTGCTTCAATATTATTAAAAACAAATACTAAAAATCTAAAAGATATAAAAGTAACTGCAATTTCTAATGAACTAGGCTTTGATAATTTCGAATAAGCAGATATATGAATCGTTTTAATCAAAATATCCTCTTCTTTATTATTATATTTAGCTCAATTTATGCTAATGCTCAACAGTATATGATTGGTGCAGATTTATCATTTGCAAAAGAAGCTGAAGATAAAAAGTTTGTTTTTAAAGAACAGAATAAACCCAAGAAAGTATTGCAAATTTTTAAAGACCATGGGTATAATTGGGTAAGACTACGATTGTTTCACAACCCTGATATAGGGGAGTATCTATTACCAAATGATTTAGATTATACAATTCAACTAGCAAAAGAAGCCAAAAAGAAAGGGTTTAAACTTTTGTTAGATTATCATTATTCAGATACCTGGGCAGATCCAGCAAAACAATATGCCCCTAAAGTATGGCAAGATAAAACTCAAAAAGAAGTAGAGCAACTGGTCTTTGACTACACTAAAGAATCTATGATAGCTTTTCGTGAAGCAAATGTATATCCAGACATGGTTCAGATTGGAAATGAAATTAGCAACGGGATAATATGGCCTTATGGAAAATTACCAGAAAATTGGGATAATTTTGCTGCACTAATCAAAGCAGGTATAAATGGAGTTTATGCCAGTATTGGTAAAAGTATTTTACCAAAAATTATGATTCATATAGATAAAGGAGGTGATAAAGAATTCACTAAGTACTTTTTTGATAAATTACATACTTATAACATTAAATATGATGTAATTGGTCAATCATATTATCCTTGGTGGCACGGTAGTTTATTAAATTTAAGGGAATGTTTAAATTTTACTGCTTTAGAATATAAAAAGGATATTGTTTTAGTAGAAACGGCATACAATTATAGTCCCGCTGAATATATCAATAAACCTGCACCCTTTCCTGAATCTCCCGAAGGGCAAAAAGAATTTTTAGAAGCGGTTCACAACATTATCTTAAATATTCCAAACAATAAAGGAAAAGGAATCTTTTGGTGGGAACCAGCTGCCCCAAACAAAGGTTTTTCTCATAGAACATTTTTTAATGAAGACGGGAATGTTTTTCCAGTTATAAATGTGTTTGATAAATATATTAGGCATTAATAATTTAAAATAAAATATAAATGAATATAAATAAAGTTGTCTATTTCATATTATTAATGTCTTTTCTTTTTATGAATGCGTTAATTTCTCAATCCATAGAAATTACATCATTCGTGAATAATCCCGTTGAAGTAAATCCATTAGTTGGCGGTAATATTACTGTAAATTATAGCTACTCAAGTGAAACTGGATCAGCAGGTAATCATATTTATATAGGATTAGAAATTCTAGATAGTAGTGATTCTTATCAAAGCACTGTTGCAGGAACTACTTTAACGAACCAACAAGTAGGAAATAATATTCAAAATTCAGTTGAATTCTTTATAGGTAGCAGTAATGAATTAACATCTGACTTACCAACTGGGCATTATTACCAAGTAAAAGCCATTTTATATGCAAGTGGCGGATGGACTGAAAATGCTTGGGCTGGCTATTGGAATACGCCTGCATTAATATTACAGGATACAAGTGGTTTTGTTTTTAGTACAAATCCAATATCAAAAGGAGCAGATGTAAGTTGGATGACAGAAATGGAATCAAATGGATTTGAATGGAAAGATAATTTCGGCACTACAAGAGAATTATTGCCTTTACTAAATGAATATCAATTAGATGCTGTAAGATTAAGAGTTTGGGTAGATCCTAGTGTTTCTGGAGCAAATGGGTGGTGTGGTATTGATGATTTTGTTGACAAAGCAATATTAGCCGATGCACAAAATATGGACATAATGGTTTGTATTCATTATAGTGATTGGTGGGCAGATCCTGGACAACAAAACAAGCCATCAGCTTGGACAGGTTATACTGTTGCTCAATTAGAAACTGCTGTAGCAAGCCATACTACAGATATTTTGACAGCATTAAGCGTTCAAGGAATTACACCAAAATGGGTTCAAATTGGAAATGAAACAAATGATGGAATGCTTTGGACAACAGGCAAAGCTTCAGCTGGAGGTTTTAGTAATTATGCAAAGTTTTTAAATGCAGGTTCAAATGCAGTAAAAACATATAATAGTGCTATTAAAACAATTTTACATATTGCAAGTGGTAATGATAATTCATTGTTTAGGTGGAATATTGATGGTCTTTTAAACAATGGATTTGTATTTAATAGATTTGATATTATTGGTATGTCATTATACCCAAATGAAACTAATTGGCTTTCTATGGTGGATGATACTTATGATAATATGATAGATTTAAAAACGCGTTATAACAAAGATGTAATGATGGTTGAAGTTGGTTTTTCTAATAGTAAACCTGACATTTCTCATCAATTTTTAACATATATGATAGAAAAAACAAGACAAGCAAATGGGCATGGTATTTTTTATTGGGAACCAATAGCCAGAAGTCCGTTTACTTCATATTCAAAAGGAGCTTGGGATCAAGATGGTAGTCCATCCGTAGCTATGGATGCTTTTATTGATAACAGTACATTAAATATAGAAAGTTTAGAAATTGAAAACAATCAATTGTTTTCTATATTTCCAAGTCCTAGTAATCAATTAATTACCGTGAAATCATCTAGAGACATTCTAAAATCAATGAAAATTTATGACATTACAGGTAAATTAATCAAAAATATTGATGAAGCTTTTGAACTATCTAAAACTATTAATATTTCTGAATTTCAAGTCGGTATTTATGTCTTAAAAATCAATAATTCAAAATCATTAAAGTTTTTTAAAAATTAATTTATGCAAATATTAACATTTTTAGGATTTACAATTTTAGTCGCAGTAATTTCTTATTTAGCCACGAGAAAAACAGCAGAAGATTCTTCAGATGGTTATTTTTTAGGAGGAAGAAGTTTAACTGCAGGTGTCATTGCTGGTTC
>TARA_B110000902_G_scaffold86490_1_pt1 | contig 16545 bp, 21 predicted proteins | sample TARA_B110000902 | Tara Oceans TARA_B110000902 (sample SAMEA4398009) | marine metagenome | biome: Polar Biome; feature: [SRF] surface water layer (ENVO:00010504); material: water (ENVO:00002006), including particulate matter (ENVO:01000060) such as... | depth 5 m | reverse complement strand
TTTCTAATATTCTGCATAATGCGTATTTAAAATGGGTGCAAAGGTAGGTTTTATTATTGGAGAATTAGTTTATTGATTAATCAATAAACTTAGGAAACAAATCTGCAACTTCCAGATTTAGGGCAATAGCAATTCGAATAAGTGTTTTGGTAGTCGGGTTAGTGCGTCCTTTTTCAATACGTTGAATAGCATTTTCTTCCATGTCTGCCTTAATTGCAAGGTCAAGTTGCGTCAAGTTTTGAGAAATCCTATTCGATTTGATTTCTAGTCCAACTTGTGTAATATATTTTTGAAATATTGAACTCACCTGTTATTGTTCAACAATCGGGGACTAAAAAATATGAAAGCCCAACATAAATGTTTGGTTTACCGATTTGTATTATTATTTTTGTTGGATAATATTAAAAAATTATTGACATGAAATTAAAAAAAGTATCTCTTTTGATTATCTTAGCTATTATGTTATCCTCATTTGGCAAGCGAACTAAAAATCCTCCAGAAGATCCTTGCGGTACAAGGTTATTAAGAATCTATTTGGGTTCGGAGGTTTATATGCCCAATCCTTCTGTTAGTTTTAACAATACGGTTCCTTGTCCTCCTGTGTCTGGGCAATGGAGAGATCCTTCTAGTTCTCCCAGTGCTTGGTCAAATACAGCCAATTATTTTAAAATGGTTAGGATTGAGGTGGTACCAAGAACTGGTGGTTGTACTAATGTTGGTCGTTATTGGAATATCCAAATTGTTAGACAAAACTCTATTGGGAACTGTTATGTAGATGTACCTGTTTACAAAAAATATACTAATGACATAATTATAAACGGACTCTCTGATTGCTACTTGCCGGGCTTGCCAGTTTTACCTAGTCCGATGACAGGTAGTCGGATATATAGGGCTCATTATGTGCCAACTAGGTCTTGGGAAATTTGGGGAGGTTCTGGCGGTGCTTCTGTTCTGAAGGTAAGAATGAGGGTGCAACCTTTTTCTTTTTCGTCATTAAATCGTCTAACTAGATGTTAGATGCTGTTAGTTCATAATTAAATATTCAACAAAATAAAAAAAAGCAAATGAAAAATTCAATTTTAATGATAGCAATACTATTGCTCAGTTTGTCATGTAAGGATGTAGAAAAGACTGTTGACTCGTCGAAAAATTTAAAGGGCGATATTGAGACGGCAGATAACTATAATCAATTTAGGGATATGTATGCTGATGCATCTATCTTGCTAGTTCGGTCAAGTGATTTTAATTCAAGTACATCTCTGGTTGAAAGGTTTTCGGTAGGGTTTATTAATGAAGAAATGATTGTTCCAAGTGCAATTTACCTAAACGGAAATATTTTGAATAAATCTAATGACTATACCATCCATCAATTTTATGATGAAGGTCTTTCGGATGATGTTTATGGGACAGAACTGAGCATAGCATTTGAGACGAAAGTAGTACCAGATGATGCTGAAGGGACAGAAATAAGCGTAGGATTTAATACAGACGTATTGTCAGACGATTTTTATAATCCAGCACCATTAAATGTAGATTGTAATATCACAGAAAATTTTACAATCGGAAGTGGTATGACTTTCAATTGGAATAAAGATTTGGGATCAAAAGGAGTTGTTTTCAAAATTAGAGCTGATAAAGGAGCCAATCCTGATATCATATCTTCAATTGAAAAGGAGATAATTTTAGAAGACAACGGAAGTTTTACAATTCCAGCAGAATGGTTAGTTGATTTTCCTGACGGGGCAATAGTATCAGCATCTTTATCGAGAGGTTCATATAAAATGATGAACACCTCAAAGAATCTATCTGTCGGTATTATTGCATTTAGTTCGTGTGAAGGGATGTTCATCAAAATGTAGCGTTTTGTTTTAAGGAGTTATTGCAAATGAAGTCCCAACTAACAGTTGGGACTTCATTTGTTATTATAGGGCGTGATACAGTCAACATAAAAAAAGCGAGTTGCACCTGCAACTCGCTTTTTTTATAAAATATATCCTAAGACTAGTAGGTGTTTATTTTGATACGTTTCGTCAATTCGTCTACATCAGATTTGAATTTTTTGTCGGTATCTATGAGGTCGTTTACCGTTTGGCAAGCGTGTATTACCGTAGAGTGATCTCTGCCGCCAAAATACATTCCTATGTTTTTAAGACTTGCTTGTGTAAGCTGCTTAGCAAAGAACATAGAGATTTGACGAGCCTGTACTATCTCACGCTTACGTGTTTTAGACTTCATCAGGTCTACACTTACACCGAAGTAGTCAGAAACTAGTTTCTGAATGAACTCAATGGATATCTCGCGAGATGAGTTCTTTACAAAGTTCTTCATCATTTTCTTGGTCATATCGAGGTCTATCTCTTTTCTATTAAGAGAAGCCTGAGCTATAAGAGAGATAAGAGCACCCTCAAGTTCTCTGATATTGCTATCTACTTTGTTGGCTACGTATTCTATTACTTCTGGAGCAAATTTGATTCCATCTTGGTACATCTTTTGTTCCAAAATTGAAACACGCGTATCAAAATCAGGATTTTGTAAATCTGCAGAAAGACCCCATTTGAATCTAGAAAGCAATCGTTCGTCTACATCTTTAAGATCTTTTGGTGCTCTGTCAGATGTTAGAATTAATTGCTTGCCGTTTTGGTGGAGGTAGTTGAATATCTGGAAGAATATTTCTTGTGTCTTTTCTTTCTTGGCAAAAAACTGTACATCATCTACTATAAGTACATCTATCATTTGGTAGAAGTGTAGAAAATCATTGTAGTTACCGTTCTTAGCACTGTCTACGTATTGGTTTATGAATCGTTCAGACGATACATACAATACAGACTTGGTGCTAGAAATTTCTTTTATACGGTTGCCAATAGCGTGCACTAGGTGTGTTTTACCAAGACCAACTCCGCCAAATATCATCAACGGGTTGAAAGCAGTGCCACCTGGCTTGTTTGCAACGGCATACCCAGCTGAGCGAGCTAGTCTGTTACATTCTCCTTCTATAAAGTTGTCAAAGGTGTAGTTTGAGTTTAGTTGCGAATCAACGTTGAGCTTTTTTAGCCCTGGTATGATAAATGGGTTATGAATATTGTTGGATAGGTTTATTGGCATACCCATCTCATTCTTATTGTTGTGTGTAACATTACGTGTAGGCATACTTACTGTATATGGTCTACTGTTTGCTCCTCCACTATTTTCAACGATGACGTTGTACTCCAGTTTAGATCCTGCACCAAGTTCTTTCTCCAGTGTCTTCTTTAAAAGAGCAACATAGTGTTCTTCTAGCCATTCATAAAAAAATTGACTAGGTACTTGAATGGTCAAAACTTTGTCTTCAAGCTTTAGCGATTTGATTGGCGTAAACCACGTCTTAAAACTTTGCTTATTAACATTATCTTTTATTGTCTGAATACAATTTTTCCACACCGCTTCGTGTTGTTCGCTCATTTAGGTTTTTGGTTATTAAGATGTTTTAGTAATGTAATAAATGTCAGTTCCCCTGTGGTTGCTAACATGCTCGCAAGTTGGGGTAAAAAAAGTTTCTAAAAAAATCTTTTTAGTATTGACTTTATGAAATATTTAACATGGTAGAACCGTGTAAGGTGGCGGTTTTTGGGTTATTCGTCTCATAATCAACTCGTCCCAAGTTTATGCCTGCCCAGCCTGTCTGATTAATAAATATTTCTTTACCGTTTTGGTTCAATATGGGTTGTGGAGAACTCAAAAATGTATGGGTATGTCCACCTAGTATTAGGTCTATATTAGTGGACATTTTTGCTAATACGGTGTCACTCACCTTATTAGATTTGTAGTTAAATCCAAGGTGAGACAAACAGATGATCAGATTGCATCCTTTGTTTCGTAATTCAGATGCTATTTCATTCGCTGCTGTAATAGGATCATTATACCCTATATCCCCAAAAAGTTTTTTAGGAACAAGACCGTCCAATTCTATTCCTACCCCAAATACTCCAATCTTAAATTTTCCTTTTTGTACAATGGAGTACGGTTCTATTTCTCCATGGAGCTCGGTGTTTTTAAAATCATAGTTTGCATTCAGGAACGAAAAGTTAGCATGCGGTAATTGTTTGACTAATCCATCTATTCCGCCGTCGAAATCATGGTTACCAAGCGTGGCATAGTCGTAGCCCATTTCGCTCATTAGCTTAAACTCTAACTCGCCACCATAATAGTTGAAGTACGGTGTACCTTGAAAAATATCTCCGCTATCAAGTAGCAGTACATTCTTATATTCCTTGCGTATCTGTTTTATTAGGGTAGCTCTACGTGCTGCACCACCTTGTGCTGGATATCGCTTGTGATTTGGAGCAAAAGGCTCAATGTGGCTATGCCAATCATTGGTATGTAATATGACGAGTCTATCCCTGTCTTGACCAAAGGAGTGCAAAGGGGCCAGTGCAGTACCCGCAGCCAATAGACTTGCTTGTTTTATAAAGTCTTTGCGATTCAATTTTTAGAAGGTTTATAGATGAGTGGAAGTGGATTATTTGCTTTTATGTATGCGATAAGACCATCTCTTATTTTTATACCGGTATCTATCCGTCCTAAGGCTTCGGTAAGGATGGTGTAGTTGTCGCCTCCATTTGCCATGTAATCGTTTGTGACAAGCCTAAAAGACGTTCTATTCATACTATTATAGGCGATTTGATCTTTCCATAGGTGATTGACAAATGGTTCGCCTCCTTTTTTAGCCAGAACTTCAAAAAGTGTATCCATTTGCGTTTTGGATAGCGTGAGAATTGTTATTTCATTTTCGAATGGCATTATCTGAAACACCTCTCCAATAGTAATGTCACCAGAGTCTAAGGTGCTACGTATGCCACCATAGTTGAGCAGACAAAAGTCTACACTCTCGCCTGTAGCTTTAGCCGCTTGAAAAGTGGCTTCTGCCATAAATGAGCCAAGAATACTACTTGGCCTTTCCTTTTCTAAAAAAGCAGGACAAAAACCGATGACTTCATCCATAGCCTTACTCATACCTTTTTTGTAAGGCTCTATTATGTTGCTTACTGTTTCGTCGTCTGTCAGGGAAGTAGATATGTTTATATTGCTTGTAGGTTGAACATAGCTTTGCTTGGCTACTTTACAGCTTGTTATGCAGAGTAGTAGTATGAGCGATTTATAATGCAATTTCAATTTCTTTTTTAAGTAATTCTATGGCTTTTTGCGTGCCTTGTGGGTTGTGAGCCATGGTGCGAGTTAGTATTTTCTTGCCCAAATCTGGTCCCGAGTCTGATGTACCACAGGTTGTATAGCAATCTTCTACAGTGTCGATTATCTGATCTTTTACTGCTCTTATCATTTGCCACGTATCATTACCTACATAGATCTGTTGGCTAATGTTGTGGTTGTACTCACTTAGTATGGTTTGCACCAGTTCGTGTCGCAGTTGAGTGGCACTCTGTCCCGACTTGGATAGGCGTACTACAAGATTATCTGGGCTTATTCTATCTAAAAAAAGTGTAAGACGTTCGTAGGCTTGAAGTTTTACAGGAGTCAGTTCGCGTACGTGTTCTTTTTTGAGCTCAAGTAGGCGTATTTTGTGTTGTTCGCTTACCAGTTTATTAATAAGGTAGTACGTTGTACCAAAAACGATACCTGCGGGTATCAAAAAGTTAAGAGCATTTACTATCACTCCCCATCCATCTATTTCTGCTAGTATCATGTATACGTAAACGAATTTACGGATTCTAGTATTTCATGGCTACTATTTTTTTGTAAAAATCGAAAATCAATTGGTTTTAATAGATGATATGCCATCAGGAGCTTTTTCACACTTACTTTGTGGTTTATGACTGTATTTCAAAATATAAAAGAAGCATTTACCTCTATACGTGGCAATATCACACGTACAGTTATTACCTGTATGATCATTTCGATAGGTATCATGGCTTTGGTTGGCATACTGACTGCTATTGACGGAATAGAGTCGTCATTGGTTAAAAACTTTAGTTTTATGGGAGCGAACTCATTCAATATTCAAAATAGGAACTCTGGATTTAGTTTGAATAGAAAAAGAAAACGTGTCTACTACGAAAACATCTCGTACAAGCAGGCTCAAGAATTTAAGCAACGCTTTGAGTACTCTGCTGATGTATCTATCAATAGTAACAACTCTTGGAACGCCATAGCTAAAAGAGGAGGACAGAAGACCAATCCGAATACCAATATCATAGGCGGCGATGAAGCCTACATTACTGTAGCTGGTTATGATCTAGCAGAAGGCAGAAATATTACCGCAGCAGATGTAGAACGCAACACCAATATAGCGGTAATAGGGCAAGAAATAAAACAAACACTATTTGGAGCAGAAGATTGCCTCAATAAGTTTATTAAGATAGGAGGAGTGAAGCTACGTGTAGTAGGTCTTGCTGCTCCCAAAGGTGGGGCGTTCGATTTTGGAGGAGATAGGATAGTGCTGGTTCCCGTATCGCTAGCTAGAGCTAAGTTTCCTAGGAATAATCAGAGTTATAACCTAGGAGTGAGTGTAAGTGATGTTACCAAAATGGAATCTGCAGCAGGATACTCTGAGAATTTATTTCGGCAGGTACGTAGACTCAAAATAAAGGAAGGCACCAATTTTAGTATAATCAAGTCAGACAGCATTTCTGCGGCTCTTATGGAGAATCTTAAGCTCATATTGCTTGGAGCCGTATTTATAGCAGCTATTACACTGGTAGGGGCCGCTATTGCTCTTATGAATATCATGCTTGTTTCAGTAACTGAGCGTACCAAAGAAATTGGGACACGTAAAGCAATGGGTGCAAAAAATTCTACTGTGCTTAATCAGTTTGTTATAGAAGCTATCACCATTTGCCAAATAGGTGGTTTTGGAGGAGTGGTATTGGGACTTATTATAGGTAATGTTACCAGTAGTTATATCGGAGGCAGTTTTATTGTACCTTGGGATTGGATGCTACTGGCAGTAGTAGTATGTACAGTTGTTGGTTTAGGTGCAGGTATTTGGCCAGCGTATAAAGCGTCTAAGATAAACCCAATAGAGGCATTAAGACACGAGGGATAATCCCACTTTGCGTATAGGTATTACTGCAATCAGTTCAGGAGTATAGCTCTGTTTTTTCGGCTACTTGAGATTGTAACAAAAAAAATCCCGATGCTATTAGCATCGGGATTTTAGTATGAAGAATAAATAGTTATTTACTCTTGAGTAACTTCTACTTCTATTTCAACAGTCACTTCTTTGTGCAAGCCAATAGATGCCTTGTACTCTCCAATGTTTTTCATGTCTGGAGCAGTGATTTTTCTCTTGTCGATGTCGAAACCTCTATCGGCAAGGCTTTGAGCCAGTTGGATAGTAGTAACAGAACCAAATATTTTACCGTTGCTACCCGCTTTGGTAGGTACAGTAAGTTTTAGTCCTTGCAATTTATCTGCAGTAGCTTGTGCGTCTGCTTTAATTTTCTCTTGCTTGTGAGCAGCTTGTCGTACGTTCTCTTGAGCCATTTTCACAGCAGAAGGAGTAGCGATAGCGGCTAAGCCTTGAGGTATAAGGTAATTTCTACCGAATCCGTTTTTTACTTCAACGATATCATTTTTCTCACCAAACCCTTTTACGAAATCTTTTAATATTACTTTCATGTAGTTATAAAATTTATTGGGTTAGATTTACTTCATTTGGTCTGCTACGTAAGGAAGTAGAGCAATATGTCTACATCTCTTCACGGCAACAGCCACTTTTCGTTGAAACTTTAATGAAGTACCTGTAATTCTTCTTGGAAGAAGTTTACCTTGTTCATTAATAAATGCCATTAAGAAATCTGGGTTCTTGTAATCAATGTACTTGATACCACTTTTCTTAAACCTACAATACTTCTTAGGACGTATAATAGGAGTTCTAGTATATCTTTTTCTTTTAGCCATCTCTTATACCTCCTCGTTAGATGTTGTTGGTTCTGCCTTAGCTACAGGAGCTGGTTTAGGTGCAGATTTAGCTGCTTCAGGAGCGGCTGTTTCTTTTACCTTTGGCTTGTTGAATTCTCCGTTTCTTCTTCTCTCGTTGTACTTCGCAGCATGCTTGTCAAGTTTGATACATAAGTATCTAAGAACTTGTTCATCTCGTCGGTAAGCTAATTCTAGCTTATCTACGATTTCAGCATCTGGCTCAGCAGCAAATTCGAAAATTTGATAGAAACCTGTTGTTTTTTTCTGAATTGGGTACGCCATTTTAGTTAGGCCCCAGTTCTCTTTGTGGATGAGCTCTCCACCGTTTTCTGTGATCAGCTTCTCGAAAGACAATACAGCTTCCTGCATCATTTTTTCGCTAAGCACGGGTGTAAGTACAACCACAGACTCGTAATTAGTTTTTGCCATTGTTTTAATGTTCTAAAAATTTAGGGCTGCAAAAGTAAAATTATTTTCTAATAAAAGTAGTTGAATGATCACTTTTAGATAGAATTAGTACCAAATTGAAGCGGAAAGGAGTTCTCGTTCTTCAAATTAATGCAATTTTATGGTTCTACTTTTTCAACACTACTTGTTTATCACGCTTAGAGATATGTAATTTGCACTGCAATGGGAAGTTACGTAGTAAGTGCACGAAAATATAGACCTGAGACCTTTGATACGGTCGTGGGACAAGAGCATATTACAGAAACGCTGCTCAATGAGATAAGTACAGATAGACTTGCCCAGGCATTTTTGTTCTGTGGTCCTAGAGGGGTAGGTAAAACTACCTGTGCTCGTATCCTGGCCAAAGAAATCAATAAAAACACAGTTCCAGAGGGGTACGATTTTTCGTTCAATATATTTGAATTAGATGCTGCATCTAACAACTCCGTAGATGATATACGAGCTCTGAATGAGCAAGTACGCATACCGCCACAAACGGGAAATTACAAAGTATATATCATAGATGAGGTTCATATGTTGTCTCAGTCTGCATTCAATGCATTTCTGAAGACGCTGGAAGAACCTCCGGCGTATGCCATCTTCATATTGGCCACTACAGAGAAGCATAAAATACTACCAACAATCCTTTCGCGTTGTCAAGTTTTTAACTTTGATAGAATACAGATACCTGAAATTATTGAGTATCTGAAAGGAATAGCTAAAGACCAAACAATAGAAGCAGAAGAAGAGGCCCTGCACGTTATTGCTCAGAAAGCAGACGGTGCTATGCGAGATGCTCTTTCTATTTTTGATCAAATGGCAAGTTTTGGAACAGCGGGTAAAATCACGTACAAAGAGGTCATAGAGAATTTGAATATTCTAGATTATGACTACTATTTTAGAGTGGTAGATCATTTTTCGGAAGGTGATATTAGCAGTGTTCTTGTACTCTTTGACGAGATACAACGCAATGGTTTTGATGGACAATTATTTGTCAATGGGTTAGCAAATCATTTTAGAGATCTGTTGGTCTCTCAGAATGCGAGCAGCCAACAACTCATAGAAAAGTCTAAAGAAATAGCAGGCAAGTATCACAAACAAGGTCAAGATGTGTCGGCGAGTTTCATTATCAATGCTATCAATATATTAGGTGAGGCAGATATACACTACAAGGCGAGTCGAAATCAACGGCTGCACGTGGAGTTGTGTCTTATTAAGCTAGCGTCTCTGCAACATGCCATAGACGTTACTAAAAAAAAAAGCCTAAGCTAGCCAAACTAATAGACGCTGGCTACTATGCCTACATGTTTGTAGACTCTGCTGATGGTGCAGAAGACTCGGTAGCCAAATCAGCTGCTCCCAAGAAAACCAAAGGAGAAGACGACGAACCTTTAGAAACGGTAAAACTAGGAGGATTGCGTAGCTCAATGCAGCGAAATCGGAATGTAGAGAAGAAAGCAACGGATGATACGGTTGTTAAAGTTGTAAATGCGGAACTGGCTAAACTAGATGTAGCGAAAGCGACAGAAATTCTAAAACTGTATTCTGAAAAACTGGAAGATGATAAACGGGGCAGTCTTGCTGCATTTTTTGCAGATCCCATTGTAGCATTAGAGGCGGACCAAGTCTCTATTACGGTAGGTTCTAAGATAGTAGAAAACGAGATAATGGCGGAGCAGAATAAGCTCGTGCGTTACTTTTCGGAGCAAGGATATGCACTCAGTAGTTTGTTCTGTATTGTAAATGCCAAAGCAGTGAGTGAGTATAAAATATTCACTCCAAAGCAACAATTTGAGGCGATGATAAAAGAAGTTCCTATCCTCGAAGATTTCGCTAGTAGATTCAACTTAGAGCTGGAGTGATCCAAGCTGAGTGATCTGCCTTAGCAGGTTGTACCGAAGCTTAAACCTCCGCCACGATCAGTAGATTCGGTTCAAAAACCACATTATGCCACGTACGGGCGGTACAGAAAAGCACTATTTTCTTGAATGTCTTGTATTTCCACCAACCAATGCTACGAATCATTTCTTTTAGTGGATTGGTATTGCGTAGTAGTCCACCGAAAACTTCTGTTTTGCTGTAATCCATTGCACGCATTACTTGTAGAGCAGAGCTTTTATTGAGAAATACCTCATGGCTAATATCACCGTAGGCATATACACTCGTTTGCGGAGCGTCCATGTTGGGTGTACGGAATATTGCTTTGCCTCCTGGGTTTAGACATTTTTTTACATTGTGCAAAAAGTCGATTAACTCGTCTTTGGTGAAATGCTCTATGATGTCTAAACCTACGATTACGTCTACCTTTTCGCCTTTAGCAAAATAAGCATCTATGCTACTGAGATGTACCGTTTTTAATCCCAACTGGTGTGCTACATCTACTTGCTCTTGGCTTATATCATAACCTGTTACATCGGTATATCCAGCATCTACTGCAGGCTTTACAAATGTCCCAAAACCGCAACCGAGGTCTACGATTTTAGCATCTTTATTGGCAGGCAATAAGCGTATGAGTTCCGCTCTGTTGTGTGATGCTTGCTCGGCAAGCATACTGGCATAATCGCGGTCAAGTTTGTTTACCTGATTGCTAAAATAGTTGTTGTATATGGCGTCTCTGTATTGGAGCATAGCTTCGTGCAAACTTATGTTATTTTTGTTCGATGCTCAAAAGCTATTTGCATAAAGAACTCATAGAAGCAGGATGCGATGAGGCAGGTCGTGGTTGTCTGGCTGGTCCTGTATATGCTGCTGCAGTTATATTACCCCCACGGGTACGATTACCCCTGCTAGACGATTCAAAAAAACTAAATGAAGCTACGCGAGACAAACTGCGTATGTTGATAGAGAAAAAAGCGATAGCTTGGGCAGTGGGTATTTGTACCGAGCGAGAGATCGAGAAATTTAATATTCTCAATTGCAGTATTATGGCTATGCAGCGAGCGGTGCAGCAGTTGGGGGTGCGTCCAGAGCATTTGCTTATAGATGGCAATCGATTCAAACCGTATGATCTTATACCGTATACTACAGTGATAAAAGGAGATGGAAAGTATAGAAACATTGCGGCAGCCAGCATATTAGCCAAAACACACAGAGATGAGTATATGAAACAATTGGCCAGCGAGCATCCTGCTTATGGATTTGAAAAACACAAAGGGTATGGCACTGCTCAACACGTTCGGGCCATTGATGAATTTGGGTACCTCGACTGTCACCGTAAAACCTTTACTTTGAAAAAGCTTCAAAAACATGATTTATGAAAAAACTATTAACCATAATTCTTCTGTTCTCTAGCTCTTCACTCGTTGCACAAAATTTACATTATTTCAGGATAAACCTTGGACCAAAGTATGAATCATACAAGGTGTTGGGCAATGACGAGGTGAATGCTTTATTTCATATGGATGCAGGTGCGAGCATTTACTTAGGAAAGCGTTTTACAGAGAATGTATATGCAGAAGTAGGGTTGCTTAAAAACGACTATTCAGCCAAATTTGATGTGACTACGATGGGTTTAGGAAATCGTGAATACCGATGGTTTAATCAGGACTTATATCCAACTTTTAGCTCTACCCAGGTAGCTTTGAATGTGGGGTGGAGACAACCCTATGCTCAAAAAGTTAGTTTCTATGGGAGTGCTGGTTTCCAGTTGTTCCTAAGTAAAAAACTAAGGCGAGAAGGCTCTCAGCAGCATACAAGAGAGTCTGTAGAAGAAGTAAACGGAGCTAAGGAAACAATAGATCTTTATACATTTAGCAATGGTTTTGAGGGAGGCAATGTCCTTTTTAGAGCCGACGTCGGAACTTTCATACAGGTTTCTAAATCCTTGTTTGTCGACTTAGGCTTTACTGCTCGTAGTGCTACAGACGTTATCAATGAGTTTCAGATAGAGTATACTAGTTTCTCTGAATCAGAGAAAAAAACAGCAACTCTTCGTACGAATGGAGCAGGTTTTATGCTCAACGTGGGTGTCAAATACCAGATAGCAAAGTTCCCCAAATAAAAGGTGTTAATAAACATAGGCCTGCCTAGCTCTATTTTTGCAATGTAATATGAGCAAATATCCTTCAGTAAAAGATCAAACCTATTCAAGCAATAAGGAGAAATGGCACCATATTATTTTTGGTGCAGATACCAAAGAAGGTAGACGATTTGATATCGGGTTGCTTTGGGCTATACTAGCCAGTGTAGTTGTGATAATGATAGATAGTGTAGAGAGCATACACGACAAGTATGGGTCAGAACTTCGGTATATGGAGTACTTTTTTACGGCTATTTTTACAATAGAATATATAGCACGATTGTACGTGAGTCATGACAAGAAGAAGTACGCCCAAAGTGGTTGGGGACTTCTAGATCTACTCAGTACACTGCCTACTTACTTGGGTTTGTTTTTTCATGGGCCACAGTTTTTTAGTGTATTCCGTACCTTTAGGCTACTTCGTATCTTTAGGGTGTTACGGCTTACCAGTTTTATGGGCGAAGCCCAAAATATGGGCAAAGCATTAAAAAGAAGTGGGGCTAAGATTACTGTGTTTTTCGGAGTGGTCCTCATAGTGGTGGTGGTGATGGGTACTGTCATGTATCTGCTGGAGCCTCCAGAGGCAGGGTTTACAAGTATTCCACGCAGCATATATTGGGCTATAGTTACGCTTACTACTGTTGGGTATGGTGATATTGCACCGGTCACGGCATTGGGTCAGTTTTTAAGTGCGGTCCTCATGATACTTGGTTATGCAGTTATAGCAGTACCAACAGGAATAGTAAGTGTAGAGATGGCTCAAACCAATGAGCAAATCATTTGTTCTACTTGCAATAACCTAGAAAAAGACGCAACGTCAAATTATTGTAGAAAATGCGGGAGCGAGCTAAAAACGTAGAAGACTATTATGTGAATGAAGATGGATACACTGTTTTTACAGAAGCATTTCATTTAAAAAGAGGTACGTGTTGTGGAAATAAATGCAAGCATTGTCCTTTTGAACATGAAAATGTCCCTGTTCAATAGGCGATAAGCGGATTAGCTGTCTTTAAACAAACGTTTGGTTGATTAAAGAATAGGGTTGTTCTGTTCGTTATTTAAAGTGAAGATTACGGGTAATAATGCAGCTGCTTACCTCACGAGCAATAGAAAATCAATAATCGATCAAAATGGGTTTTAGCGAAACTTAATACTATCAGATGGCTGAATGCCACTTACCATTCTTACAGGGATGTAGGTAAATACAAAACAAACGGCCAATGCACCTAAATTTATCAGTAACAAATAGGTGAATGGCAATGTGAAAGGCACTGCATCCATATAGTAGGTGTCAGCATCAAGTCCTATTAGCTTGTAATTTACCTGAAGATATCCTGCACTTAGAGCCATAGCATTACCGACCAATAAGCCGCCAAATAGTATAAACAGCCCCTGCCAATGGAAGATACTCATTATTTTGCCCGATGTAGAGCCCATAGATTTGAGCAACCCTATCATAGGTATACGGTCTATTATTAAAATAAGTAAAACAGTGATAATATTGATAATCGCCACAATGAGCATCAATACGATTATGACAATTACATTATTATCTACGATGTCTAGCCATTGAAACATAATAGGATTAAGTTCTTCTATGGTACTGATAGCATAGTTATAGTCTAACAGGAAACTCATACTTCCTTGAGTAACGGTTATTTTTTCGTAATCAGCTATCCTAACTTCATATCCTGCGGCTTTGGTATAGGCCGTTTGGTAATCGCTTGTTACTATTCGTTGTATACTTCGTATGTGAGCAATTGCAAATTTTTTGTCAAATTCTTGAAGTCCGGTATTGAATATACCTGCCACCTTCGGTCTCCGTCTACGAACGTCTGTATTGTCAAGGAAATACAGGTTTAGATTATCTCCCGTATCCAAACCCATAATGGTAGCTGTATATTCTGAAAGCAGTATGTCGTAGCTATCTGTGCTGTCGGTGTAGTGTGGTATCTTGCCTCGTTTCAGGTGTTTTTGGTAAAAAGAAAAATCGTAATTGTCAGGTACAGCTTTGAACATTATACCTTCTAGCGTAGAGTCAGACTTGAGAATTCCTGTCTTATTGATAAAGGGGAAGACGGTTTCTACACCAGGAGTGTTTTTAGCTTTAGCTAAAAAAGCACTGTCTATGGTAAAAAGATTGGACTCGCTGCCATCTGCTAGCTGGTAGCGAGAGATACTAATGTCTCCAGCATATCCGCGTACTTTGGCTCGTATCTCTTTTTTGAAACCAAGCAAAATACCAAAAGCCAAAATCACCACACATACGCTAATACTTACCGCTGCAATGGCCAGTACAGTGATCGTTTTGGTAAACGATTGTTGTTTACTAAAGCTTAGTTTCTTTGCTATGTAGTAGCCTAATTGCATACTTTTGACCCTGCAAGATTATAAACTTATATGAAGAAATCGGTATTTATTACACTTTTGATGGTAATTTTTATTGCCTGCATGTCATCAGACTATAGCAGTACAAAAACACAACAAGCAGAAGTACTAGAAACTACTGCAGTTGAGCTAAAGCTGGGTGCGGAACGATTAGACCAATATTTAAAGTTGTTAGAAGGCAAACGAGTAGCCACTGTTGTTAATCAGACATCTACCATAGGAGAAACACATATAGTTGATACCCTGATGTCTTTGGGAGTCAATATTGTAAAAGTTTTTGCCCCGGAACACGGTTTTAGAGGAGACCATAGTGCAGGGGCACTTGTCAGTAATGGTAAAGACATTAAAACAGGCCTCTCTGTGGTGTCTCTTTATGGCAAGAATAAGAAGCCTAATGCACAGATGCTCGCAGATGTAGATGTGGTGGTATTTGATATACAAGATGTAGGAGTACGATTTTATACCTATATATCTACGATGCACTATGTTATGGAGGCGTGTGCAGAGCAAGGTAAGAAAGTAGTAGTGTTAGATAGACCAAACCCCAACGGATTCTATGTAGACGGACCTATCTTACAGCCAGACTACAAGTCTTTTATAGGGATGCATCCCATTCCTACCGTACATGGCCTCACAGTAGGTGAGCTTGCTGGTATGATCAACGGTGAAAAATGGTTAAAAGGAGAAATCACGTGTGATGTAACCGTTGTGCTATGTGCCAATTATACGCATGATAGTATGTACCAATTACCCATAAAACCAAGTCCCAATTTGCCGAATATGAATGCGGTTTACTTGTATCCATATCTTGGTATGTTCGAAGGGACCAATGTAAGTATAGGCAGAGGTACAGATGAACCGTTTCAGTTGGTGGGTCGACCGGGTTTTCAGAGTGATTTTGCTTTTAAACCCAGAAGTATACCAGGTACATCAGATCATCCCAAATATGAAAATGAGATTTGTACAGGAATGAGAGTAGAAGATGTAGCAAATGGAGACTTATTTGCCAATCCCAGAATGAAACTGGATTGGTTGATACTGTTTTACCAAAGTAACAAAGAAGAAAACGGTCCTTATTTTAAGTCTTTTTTCTATAAACTTGCGGGGAATAAAACGCTTAGAGAGCAGATAGAGAAAGGGATGAGCACAGAAGAGATACGCAAAAGTTGGGAGCCAGATTTGGTAAAATATAGGGAGATGAGAAAAAAATATCTTTTGTATCCATAAGTGTTGTATAAATAAAATATTAGATACATCTTTGCAGCCCTAAAAAAGAGAGGTATGTCTAGAGTTTGTGATTTAACAGGTAAGAAAGCGATGAGCGGGAACAATGTTTCTCACTCTAAGAGAAGAACGAAAAGAAGGTTTTATCCAAATCTTCAAACGAAGAAATTCTATTTGCCTGAGCAAGATGAGTGGATTACGTTGAAAGTAAGTACGTCTGCGTTGAAAACAATCAACAAGAAAGGCATAAGTGCTTGTTTAAACAGTTTGTTGAAAAACGGAAAAATATAAGTAAGGAATGGCAAAAAGAGGTAACAGAGTACAAGTAATCTTAGAGTGCACAGAGCAAAAAGGTTCTGGTGTACCAGGGATGTCTAGATACATCACTACAAAGAATAAGAGAAACACAACTGAGCGTATTGAATTGAAGAAATACAATAAGTTCATGAAAAAAGTAACGGTACACAAAGAGATAAAGTAACATGGCAAAGAAAGTAGTAGCAACCCTAAAGAAAGCTGGTTCTGGTAGAGACTGGGCCAAAGTTATAAGATGT
>TARA_B110000902_G_scaffold59828_1_pt1 | contig 16554 bp, 16 predicted proteins | sample TARA_B110000902 | Tara Oceans TARA_B110000902 (sample SAMEA4398009) | marine metagenome | biome: Polar Biome; feature: [SRF] surface water layer (ENVO:00010504); material: water (ENVO:00002006), including particulate matter (ENVO:01000060) such as... | depth 5 m | reverse complement strand
TAGAGCCCTAGAGCCCTAAAGAGTTAACGGGTTTAAAAAGCCCCGCTATTATTCAAATGGCGGGGCTTTTTTTGTTGGTTTTTGTATTAAGGGCTAAAAAAATTCTCAATTTCTGTTCTCGGAGAGACAGGAGATTTCGATTTGCTGCTTTTTAATCAGCTGGAAGTACTCGTAATATTTTTTCTGCTCGCAGTAGTTGTATGCGAGTGCCTCCACTCCAGCGGTAAAGTCTTCGCGGTCTGTACCCAAGACCTCCTGTGCAAGGCGTATCACCATAATCAATGCCGCTTCCTCGGCAGGCCAGTTTTCGGTCAACCCTTCCAAGGCATAGAGCTGCTTGTAGCGCTCCATTAACTGGTATTCATCGTTGTCGTGGCTCTTTTCGAAGCGCATTATCTCCATGAGAAGCGGGATGGCTGCGGCATATTTCTCGTTAAAAATCATATACTTATAATAGTAATCTCGAGCGCTGTTGGTGGTCGAATGAAATTCTCCCAACATTGCCGAAGATAATCTGTAGGCGCTTTCAATCTGCTCATGATCCGGATTAAATCTGTGAGTTTTTTCGTAACTTTGATTGATATTCTTGAGAATAAGAATGCAGCTGGGAGAACTTTCAGAGTAAAGCAGTATGCACTGAGGCAGGGCTTTTTGGCTGCGCTTTATGGCTGATTGCCAACGCTTGCGACGAATATCTTTGTCGATACTGAGAATGGTTCGATCAAATTTTCTCTCAGACCATGGCTTCGCCTCAGACTGAGCCGGAAGGCTGAGTGCAAAGAGCGATAGCGCGGTTATAAAAGCCGCTGATTTAAGCAGTATTAATTTGAAAAATGAATGATTAATGCGGAAGCATAATTTCATGGTTTAGCCCCCCAACTAAAAACACCATATACCTGAGTATAGATGATGATTTTAGCTTTGCAGGAGAATAGACCGAACTAGCCCTCTATGCGTTAGAGGGCTGTTATGATCTGGCGTTTAAAGTGTCATACCGCCGTCCACAACAATGCATTCGCCATTGGTATAGCTGGATGCGTCAGAGACTAAATACAGTACAGTACCGGCCATTTCACTGGGTTCCGCATGGCGTTTCATGGGTATTTGTTGGATTGCCGATTGATAGATCGAATCATTAGCAAACAGCGCGCCGGCAAACTGGGTCTTGGTAAAGCCTGGAAGTAGGGCGTTGACACGGATGCCGAGGCCACCGCACTCCTTGGCGAAGGCTTTGGTCATATTGACTACGGCGGCTTTGGTAATCGAGTAAATTCCCTGCATAGGGCCTGGTTGCAGGGCGTTGATCGATGCGGTGTTAACAATGGCACCGCCACCGTTGTCACGCATCAGCTTGCCGGCCTCCACCGACATAAAGAAATAGCCGCGAATGTTCACATCCACTGTTTTACTGTAAGCACCTAGGTCGGTATCGAGGATATGCCCGAAATAGGGATTGGCCGCCGCGTTATTCACCAGAATATCCAGCTTGCCAAATTTATTTCTAATATAGGAAAAAGCCTCTTCAATTTGTTCCATGTTACCCACATGACAGGCCAGCGCTTCGGCACTGCCGCCGTCTGCAATAATTTGATCGGCTACAACTTGGCAGCCATCGAGCTTGCGGCTCGAGACGATAACATGAGCACCTTGTTCGGCGAGCAGCGTGGCGATAGCTTCGCCAATACCGCGGCTGGCACCGGTGACTAGGGCGATTTTTCCGCTTAGATCAAAAATATTTGTAGCCATTTTTAGTTCCTAAAATAATTGTTGTAAAAAAGTGGGTTTATAAAAAATTGGGTTTATAAAAAATTCTTTAGACGCCCAGTAATCAGGCTATCGGCTTCCGCCATAATTCGGTCGATCAATTCCTTAACTGTCGGCTTGTCATAGATCAAACCGGCAACCATACCGCAGGACCAAGCGCCCACATCCATATCGCCGTTCTGCATAACTCTTGGATAGACGCCGGCAACTTCTGGGGCTATGTCTTCAAACTTAATATCACTGCCGAGAGCGGCTTCTTTTGCCAGTAGTCGTTCGACGCCTGGGTTATTGAGCACTCGCTCGGTGTTGCGCAGGGGTCGCATAACCAAACGCGTATCCAGTTCGCTGGCCGCCAAAATAGCCTGTTTAACGTTTTCATGGACCGGGGCTTCTTCAGTGACAATAAACCGCGTACCCATATTCATGCCTTCAGCACCCATGGCCAGTGCTGCAACTAGACTGCGACCATCGGCCATACCACCGGAAGCGACAAAGGGAATGGTCAACTCATCGGCTGCCCGCGGCAACAGAATAAAGTTTGGGATATCATCTTCGCCGGGGTGACCGCCGCACTCGAAACCATCCACAGAGACCGCATCGCAACCAATCGCCTGAGCTTTTAGAGCGTGGCGTACCGAGGTGCACTTGTGAATCACTTTAATATTATTTTCTTTGAGAATCGGCAGCCACTGGGCCGGATTGTTGCCAGCGGTTTCAACCACTTTGACGCCACCGTCAATAATCGCCTGAATCAAACCGGGGTAATCCGGAGGCGTCACCGAGGGCAAAAAGGTCAGGTTAACGCCAAAGGGCTTGTCGGTCATGGTGCGACAGCGAGCAATTTCATTCGCCAGTTTTTCTGGGGTACCCTGGGTCAGGCCAGTGATAATGCCGAGACCGCCGGCATTGGAGACGGCAGCGGCTAGCTCAGCTAGGCCCACATGGTGCATGCCGCCTTGAATGATCGGGTGTTCGATGCCGAGCATCTCGGTAATTTTTGTTTTCATGGTAATTCCCCATTTTTATTATGCAGACATAGGCTGGCGAGCAAAGTCGGCTAAGGTAAATGATTGTCTGATGCGTAAACGCTAAATCGAAAGCCACTATATTAATTGGCACAACCAGCGTCAATAGTTGTTGGGTTTATATCAGGTATAGACGATAAGGCATTCCAGTTGATTAGGTTTGTTTTTGCCGGCGCCGACAAATAGTTCGAATAATCAACCAGAGCAGCCATGAGACTAGTGGCAAAACAATTACTGCGGTCAATAAGAGTGCGCGCCAATTGCTGAGCAGAAGTTTTTTAATGGAGTTAGTTCTGGTCTGCACCATGTAGTCAAAATCTGCCATCGGAGGAATCACGCCAAACTCGCTTTCATAGCGCTGGTAGTCTTCCATCAACTGGTCAAATTGCTCCGGTTGCAGTGCGCGCAAATCCTTAGTCTCCCCAGGATCAATGGCCAAATTGTAGAGCCGCCAGATATTGTCGCCGTGGGGCGGTGTGTTGCGGGTTAGCTTGTAATCGCCTTTGATCAGGGCAGAATTTCCAGATACCTCTATACCGATCGCTTCATCATCGGCGTAGATCTCGCTGGCTGAGCCCTCGAGCAATGGCATCATGCTGCGCCCGGTAATGGCAACGGCGTCAGTTTGCTGATTCGGTACCGCGAGATAGTCCAATACAGTAGGGGTTATATCGGTGACCAGAGTCATTGCCGGCTGCCAGTTTTGTTGCTTTACATTAGGTCCGGCGATAATCAAGGGCACCCGAATACCCCCTTCAGCGGCATAAAACTTAAACATATTAAGCGGTGAGGCGCTGGCATTAGCCCACTCTGGACCTATTGCCACCATACTGCCTCGCTCGCCGAGATTATCCAGTCGGTAGTTGTATCCGTTGAGACTCATCCAGGTTTTCATGCCGCTTATGTCAAGCGGGTAGCTGGGCTCGGGTCCGTTGTCTGAGGTGACAATAAACAGCGTATTGTCGAGTTCACCGCGGGCGTCCAGATACTCAATAAAGCGTCCAATATGGCTGTCCATAGACTCGAGCATCGCGGCTTGAACTTGCATGGAGCGGGCATAGAGCGCGCGGTCTTCTGGGGACAAGCTCTCCCAGTCTTTACTATTGGCAGGCATCTCGGCGAGGGGCGTGTCGGCGGCAATCAAGCCCATTGCAATAGCCCGTTGATGACGGGTTTTACGCAGCTTATGCCAACCCTGATCGTAAACGCCGTTGTAGCGGTCGGTTATCTCTCGGGGCGCCTGTACCGGTATATGAATAGCCTGAAACGCCAGGTAGGAAAAAAACGGTTGCCGCGGAGTGGCTTGTTGGTCGCTATCCAGATAGCTGATCATGCGGTCGACAATAAATTTAGAGGAGTAAAAATCCTCAGGCAGATCCGCCGGTTTGCCATCTTCATACCAGGGTGCAAAATCGTAATAGCCCATATAGGGTTTTTGTTCCCAGTTATCCGCCCCTGAGGCGTCCAGAGCAAAGGAGCGATCAAAGCCATGGCCGTTGGGCAAATCCTGTTCGCGGCCACCCAGATGCCACTTGCCGGTCATATAGGTGCTGTAGCCCGCGGCTTTTAGTCGGTCAGCCAAGGTCCTCACGCCAGGTTCAAAAAACATTGAATAGCCTGGCTGGCCAATTTGATTATCGGTCAGCACTTCTGGAATCGTCGCTATACCCGTGCGGTGATTATCGATGCCGGTGAGCAGCATGGCACGGGAGGGCGCGCAGAGTGGCGAGGTATGGTAGTTGCTGAATTTGGTGCCGCGGTCAGCCAGGGTTTGAATGTTGGGCATCTGGGCTTCGCCGCCAAAGGGCGCGAAATCAGTCAGGCCGGCATCGTCCACCAGAATCACCACCACATTGGGGCGCTGATCGTCGGCTGGGGTATCTGCCAGTGCGAGAATAGGGGTTGCTAGAGCGGCTGCCAGAAAAGCTATAAACAGTGAGAGGCGCTGGACTAACCTAGTTGAACTGGGTGCGGGCATAGGTCTATTCTTTTCTAATTATTGTTATACGATTATTTCGGCCCGAGCAAGATATTGTAAAAAGCGGGGTCTGTCTATGCAATGACTTGTTTAATGCTCTTGGATCACGGTATAAAATGGCATATGATATGTCAATAATAATATCTGTTCAGGAGCAAGTCAGTGATTGAATTAAGCAGAGAGGGTTCAATTTACCGGGTCACCATGAATAACGGTGAAAATATGATCTGTTTGGATTGGCAACGGAGGATGTTACAGGTTCTTGATCAGCTTGAAGAGAACCCTGTAGCCGGCACTGCAATGGTGCTGGTGGGTGAGAACAAATTTTTTAGTAATGGCCTCAACCTTGAGCTGTTAAACAAGCTCGACGGTGCTGACTGGACTCTATTTGCCGCGCAGATGAATGAAATTCACCGGCGCATGCTGCTGTTACCTTTTCCCACTGTTGCTGCCGTTAATGGCCATGCCTTTGCCGGCGGTGCGTTTATGGCACTGTCCTGTGACTACCGAATTATGCGCCAAGACCGGGGTTGGATCTGCATATCCGAGGTGGACGCCGGAGTGCCGCTGCCCCAGGGAATGATGGAATTTTTACGCCTTAGATTGCCAGCAGCCACTGTCCGCGACGCGGTACTAACGGGCAAGCGCTACGACGCCGACGAAGCCATTGCTGCAGGCTTCGCTGATGGCAAGGCACCGGCAGAGCACCTGCTGCGCGTGGCCACGGAGTTGGCGACCGAGCTAGCCGGCAAAGAGCCGAGTATTTTTAAAGCGATAAAGCAAGCCTATTACGCGCCCATAGCGGAAGGCTTAAAATGAAAAAGGCAGTAGTTTCATTATTAGTAGTGGTCTTGCTCGGTGCTACGGTGGCCTGGTTTAAGCGCAGCGATATCCTCCTCGCCCTAATCAAATATAAGACCGCGGCCGAGTATGAAGTGGCCGAAAACAAGGATATTCCGTGGTCCAAGGGACCGACAGAGGCTATTAGCAGCCCCGCTGAGCGACCGCCGAATATTATTCTAATTGTGGCTGATGATCTTGGCTACAACGATATCTCCACCTTTGGCGGCGGCGTTGCCGACGGCCGATTGCAAACCCCGAGCATAGATCGCCTCGCCGCAGAGGGGGCCGTATTTACTCAGTCTTACTCCGGTGCCAGCACCTGTGCGCCGTCCCGGGCGATGATGATGACCGGCCGCTATCCGGCGCGCACCGGTTTTGAATTTACCCCTTTGCCATCGGGTATGGGCAAAACCATTTCTAAGCTAGCTGCTGGAATGGATAGTGGCTTGCCCGCTACGTTTTATGATGAAGCCTTAGAGGCGGGTCAGCCACCCTATGAGCTGAAAGGCTTGCCCCCAGGCGAGGTCACTATTGCAGAGAGCCTTAAAGAGCAGGGTTATTACACCGCCCATATTGGTAAATGGCATCTTGGCCGAGCCAATGGCATGGTGCCTAATGATCAGGGCTTTGACGACAGTTTGCTGATGGCTAGCGGTCTCTACCTTGACGAAGATGACGCCAATGTGGTCAATGCCAAGCTCGATTTTGACCCGATTGATAAATTTCTCTGGGCGCGCTTAAACTATGCCGCGTCGTTTAATAGTGGCGATCAGGATCGTTTTAAACCCGGCGGTTACCTGACTGACTACTGGACTGATGAATCGATCAAGGTGATTGAAGCCAATAAAAATCGTCCATTCTTTCTCTACCTTGCCCACTGGGGTGTGCACACACCGCTGCAAGCCACTCGTGAAGACTATGAAGCCGTCGGTGATATCAAACCTCACCGTCTGCGCGTCTATGCCGCGATGATCCGCGCGCTGGATCGCAGCGTTGGGCGCATTTTAGATTCTCTGGAAGAGCAGGGCTTGGCGGAAAATACCATTATCGCCTTTACCAGTGACAATGGCGGTCCCGGTTATTTAGGTCTTGAAGATATCAATAGCCCTTACCGCGGCTGGAAAATTACTATGTTCGAGGGCGGTATTCGGGTGCCGCTTTTTGTTAGATGGCCGGCCAAAATTGCTCCCGGCACAACCGTAGACACCCCAGTGGCACATATAGATATGATGCCAACACTGGCCGCCGCCGCAGGGGTTTCACCCTCAATAGAGGTCGAGATCGACGGCCTTGATCTATTGCCCCTGACAACCGAGCAGGGGGCTGCGAACTGGCAGCGTGAAACACTGTTTTGGCAGAGTGGCCACTATCAGGTGGTTCGTCACGGGGATTGGAAACTGCAGGTCAATCAACGTCCAACAGATGGTCGTCAGCAATGGTTATACAACCTGGAGTCCGACCCTACTGAGCAGACCAACCTGGTTGCAAGTCACCCTCAAATCGTTGACCAATTGATGGCTCTGCTAGCGGCCCATCAGCAGAATTCGGTTGGACCGCTCTATGCCCCGACAACCAATATGCCGGTCATGATTGATAAAACTTTGGCGGAAAAATTCATCCCTGGGGATGAGTATATTTACACCCCAAACTGATGGCTGATTCGAAAACAGATACGCTTCTATCATAGTGCGATAGAATTTTCGTGCTAGAGTCGCGTGAAAAATAATGATAACTAAAACAATAAAAGGGATTAATCATGGCAATAGGTGTTATAGCAACAATTACGATTCGCGACGGTAAAAATGCAGAGTTTGAAGAGCTATTTGCGGCGCTCACTGAACAGGTACTGGCCAATGAGCCGGGCGCGATTTTTTATGCCTTGCACAGAACCCAATCTGACTCACAGGTATACAAAGTTCTCGAGCAATATACCAGCCAAGAAGCGATAAAGGCCCATGGTCAGACTGAGTACTTTTTAGCGGCGAGTAAAAAGATGGGTACGTTGGTCACGGCGGCGCCGGATATCGAAGTTTTGGATGCGGTGTGAGACTGTTTCGATAGCACTTCAGTTAAATAGCACTCTAATTAAATAGCACTTTAGTTAAATAGCACTTTAGTTAAACAGCACTAGGAAAACGGCAATGATAATCTCAATTTGGTTAACGGCAGTGGTTCTGTACTTGGCATTTCTATACTGGTATATCAACTGGTCGGGGCCGATCGCAGCTGATGAAGTTGACGGCTACATTGAGGCGCTTTCCAGCGGTTCCGGTGTGTCTTATACCGAAGTGGACCTGTTGCGCCGATTTCTCGAAGAGGACGATGGCAAAGAATTTGTCATGCAAAATTTTGTCACATTGCATCGCGGGAAAATGTCTCACCCGGTTAGCGGTGAGCAGGTCAACGCTCAAGATGTTATTAGCGGTTACTTTAAGCCCTTTTGCAAAGCACTATTAAAGCGTGGAGGGCATCCGGTATTTATGGCGCGCAAGGTCGGCGGTTATATTGATAGCTGGAACGCTGATCCGGATCCGCAATGGGGAATGACGGCAATGATGCGCTACAAATGTCGTCGGGATTTGATTGAACTGGCATCGGATAAACGCTTTTCCGAGATCCATATTTTTAAAACCTCGTCGATTGAAAAGACCGTTTCCTTTCCGGTTCAAATTGATATGAGTATGTTTTTACGGCCGCGATTGTACGTTCCAGTGGGTCTTATATGGCTGGCATCCATGGCGCATTTTATTGTGGTGATTGTGTAATTTCTGAATAAGCGGAGCGGCACTTAATAGGCAGGCGGCACTTAATAGGCGGGCGGCACTTGAAAAAATCAAATATTCACACTCTCTATGGCATAACCCATTCGCTCTACACCGGGCGAGCACGCTCTTACCTGATTAAGAGCGGCACTCCATTTCGCGAGTTATCCAGCGGCCATGAGAGTTTTAAAACTGAGGTGTTGCCCGAGAGTAAGCTGGCGACGATTCCTGTTCTGGTTACGCCTGAGGGCGAGGTTATTCGCGATGGCGGGGCGATTATTGAACATCTTGAAAGTTCCACTTCCAGGCCCTTTCAGCCGTCGAGCCCGAAGCAACAAATTGTCAGTACGTTGTTTGATCTAGTCGGCACCAGTGGCCTGCTGCGTCCGGCAATGCACTACCGCTGGAACTATCTCGAGGAGAACGGTGAGTTTCTGCACTATCACTTTGTGAATTCCCAACCTGAGCATCCAGAGCGAGAGGCAAAGTCTCAGTATATGATGTCGAAAATGCAGCATGCGGGAAAGCTTTTTGGTGCCACAGAAAAGACCGCAGTACTGGTGGAAACGCTTTACTTGGAGTTTCTCGATGCGCTCAATCAGCACCTCAGTGAATATCCCTACCTGTTGGGCTGGAAGCCCAGTATTGGTGACTTTGGCTTGATAGCACCGCTGTATGCTCATCTTGGAAGAGATCCAGCGCCGCTGCGTATTATGCAGCAGCGTGCGGTGCGGGTAGCACGTTGGGTCGAGCGCATGAATCGGGCTGATCAGGATGCACCGGAGTTTTTTAATCCGGGGGATGATTACCTTGCCGACGACAGTATCCCTGAGACCCTAGTGACGGTGCTCCGAGTACTGGCAGAAGATCTTGTTCCCGAGACCCGTGCTGCCGCAGAGGTGATCAACCAATGGTTGGCTGCCAATCAACCTGAGTCCGGCACATCGGCGCAGGGGTCTCTGGCGAAGCGGCTCTTTGGTATGGCCGAGTTTAGCCTGCGCGGAGAGCCTATTAGCGCCGCCGCTCAGTCCTACCGCTTTGTGATTTTACAGAAATTGCAGCAGAGATATGCTCAGTTAGAACCAGCGCAGCAGCAGCAGGATGTCACCTATTTGCTGCAACGCTGTGGCCTAGAATCGCTGCTGACTATCAGTCTCGATCGACAGTTGGGATGGTCAGAAAATCAGGATGTGTGGCTCTAAGCTTGTTTGGTTGAGCGCTTACCCGCCACCAATCTCAGAGCTGCCCCGTCTTGCGCGCCACCATCTGTTGCATAATCTCTGCCGGGTCTTTGTCGAAGTCACTGGCATCGTGGCGCTCGGCAAGCTGATGATTCTCCGCACCCCATACCCGATTGACCCGCTGTCCGCGTTTTACTGCAGGACGCTGTTGAATATCCTGGGTCCAGCGGATGACATTTTTATAGCTTGTAGCATCGAGAAACTCTGCGGCCTCGTAGAGCTTGCCCATCACCAGAGCACCGTACCAAGCCATATTCGCCATATCGGCAATACTGTATTCGTCACCGCAGAGATAGCGGTTGTCGGCTAGATGTTGATCGAGCAGGTGGAGTTGGCGTTTCACTTCCATGGTGTAGCGTTCGATAGGGTATTCGAGTTTTTCCGGGGCATAGGTATAAAAGTGACCAAAGCCGCCGCCGAGAAACGGCACACTGCCGATATTCCAAAACAACCAGTTCAGGCACTGAACGCGCTGGGCCGGTGATTTGGGGATAAAGGCGTCAAATCTCTCAGCCAGATAGAGCATGATCGCGCCAGATTCAAAAACCCGCGTCGGCGGCGTAGTGCTGTGGTCCAGCAGCGCCGGAATTTTGGAGTTGGGGTTGACCTCGACAAAGCCGCTACTAAATTGCTCTCCGTCCTGAATGTTGATTAGCCAAGCATCGTATTCGGCATCAATAATGCCCAGTTCAACGAGTTCTTCCAGCAGCACAGTGACTTTCACACCATTTGGCGTACCCAGTGAATAGAGCTGCAGTGGGTGTTTGCCGACAGGCAGAGCTTGCTCGTGGCTGGCACCTGCGGTGGGTCGATTGATTGCGGCAAATTTTCCGCCAACCTCTTTGTTCCAGGTCCAGACTTTTGCCGGTGCGTAAGCTGCTGTTTCACTCATAGAAATTCTCTTTTAGTCTTTTTGTGCTTGCAGTAAAGGCTCAGTGATTTTGAGTATTAAGTCTGCACCCTGTATTGAGTCTTTTATATTGGCATGGATTGCGTCATTATCAAAACCCATTGTTGTTGCCGTCAAGATAATAACAGTAGATCCTTACTTGGAGTGAAAAAGAGGTTGTGGCATGATAAGTGCCATAATTTTCGGTGGGTCGTTAACCCGACCGAACCTGAGAGACCTGAGGACTCGGCAGGGAGATCCCTCGTCGCTTCGCTCTGTCGGGATGACAAGTTTGGTTGCTCTGTCAGGACGAGATAAAAACTGCGGTTGAGAGCGCCGCATAAAAATACTAAAAAGCTGTCGCCCTGTACCTGCGCGACAAACAGCATATTTACTCTGGAATATAAGCCTATGTCTCAAGTCAGCTCGTTAGATGAAGCCAAGTTGCTCGCCTACCTCGAAGCCCATGTCGACGGTTTTGTCGGGCCCATAAGCGTCAGCAAATTTGCCGGCGGGCAGTCTAATCCGACGTTTAAAATCGATGCCGCTTCCGGCAGCTATGTGCTGCGTCGTCAGCCGCCCGGTGAGCTGCTCAAGTCAGCTCATGCGGTGGACCGTGAATATCGTGTGATCAAGGCATTAGTCGACAGCGATGTGCCCGTGGCCAAGGCCTACCACCTCTGTGAAGACCGCGAGATTATCGGCTCGATGTTTTATCTGATGGAGTTCTGCGAAGGCAACATCCACTGGCGTCCTGAGCTCAAGGAAATAGAAACCCCTGAGCAGCGCAGCCACATGTACGATGAGCTGATCAAAGTGCTCGCCGCTATCCACTCGGTGGACCTGGAGAAAGCAGGGCTGACCGATTACGGCCGCCCCGGAAACTATTTTCAACGCCAGCTCGATCGCTGGAGCGCCCAATACCGTGCCTCAGAGCTCGAGACCATTGACGAGATGGAGCGCTTAATGGTGTGGCTCGGCGACAATATGCCGGCTGAGGATGGCAAGGTTACCCTAGTGCACGGTGACTACCGTCTTGATAACCTGATGTATTCCAAGGATAACTCCAGTGTTATAGCGGTGCTCGACTGGGAGCTGTCGACCCTTGGCCATCCCTATGCGGATCTCGCCTATGTGATCATGGGCATGAAGCTGCCAGCCTCACAAAACAAAAATGTGGTGGGCGGTGTTGGCAATATTGACTGGGTTAGTCATGGCATACCCACAGAGGAAGCGATCGTTGCACGCTACTGTGCTCTGATGGGCATAGATAAAATTGATAACTGGAACTTCTTTATGGCTTTTAGTTTTTTCCGTTTAGCGGCTATCTGTCAGGGTGTCGCCAAGCGCGCAGTGGACGGTAATGCGTCAAATGCGGCTGCCGATGATGTCGCGGCTATGGTGCGACCGTTAGTTGAGTTGGCGATGGATTATATTGACTAGCTCCTGCTCTAATCTGTTAACTTCGCTAAAGAGATCGACGGTCTGTTTAGCGAAGTTTAGCTTAGCTATTCTTGTAAATTGCCACCGTATAAATAGTCTTGAAAAACCCCACTGGAAGTATAGATCCCGCTACTCTTTGCGCTGTTCCAGTACGCTCCTTTTCACAATCTCATGCTGAATAGGCTCCCCATTTTGCCCTCTATTGGGTGCGTCTAATGATTCAAGATAAACGGTTGATTTATTCCCTCTTATAATGTCATTATATATGCCAATATCCTTAAATTTCAGTCAATCGGAGTAATAGCATGGGTTTCGCAATGTCGGAAAAAAGTCGTGTATTAAATGCCCAATTAGAAGCGTTTATGCAGGAGCATATCTATCCTCGCGAGCATGATTGGCAGGAGTTTACTCTCGATCACAATAACCTCTGGCAGGTGCCGCCCTGGTTTGATGGCCTACGGGAAAAAGCTAAGGCCGCGGGACTGTGGAATCTGTTTCTGCCCTCAGAATACCAGCCCTGGAGTCCTGGCTTAAGCAACGCTGAAATTGCACCGCTGTTCGAAACCATGAGCAAGGTGGCTTGGGCGCAGGCGGTGTTCAACTGCAATGCCCCCGATCGCGGCAATATGGAAGTGCTCGCTAAATACGGTACTCCAGAGCAGCAGGCGCAATGGCTCGAGCCACTGCTGGCTGGTGACATTCGCTCTGCCTATGCCATGACCGAACCTCAGGTGGCGTCATCTGATGCCACCAATATGGAATTGGAAATCAAGCGCGATGGCGATGAGTATGTGCTCAATGGCCGCAAGTGGTGGACCACCAATGCCATCGGCGATCGCTGCAAAATCATGCTGGTCATGGGACGCTCCAATCCGGATGCGACGCGACATCGCCAGCACTCGACCATATTGGTGCCGCGGAATACGCCAGGCATCACCATGGTCCGTGCACTGCGTGTGTTCGATAGCTACCACTCGCCCGGCGGTGAAGCCGAATTCTTGTTTGAAGATGTTCGCGTGCCAGTGAGCAATATGATCAAAGGTGAAGGCTGTGGTTTTGAAATCGCTCAGGGTCGCTTAGGGCCGGGTCGTTTTCAGTACGCGATGATGTTTATTGGTATGGCCCAGCGCTGTCTAGAGCTAATGTGTGCTCGCGCCGAAGAACGTGTCGCATTTGGTACCAAACTGAGCAAAAAAACCAGTGTGCAGCATGAAATCGCGCGCTCGCGATGCGACATTGAGCAGGCTCGTCTTTTGACCCTGCAGGCCGCCGAAATTATGGATCAGCAGGGTGTCAAAGCCGCCATGCCCTATATCTCAATGCTCAAGATCGTGACGCCGAAAATGTGTCAAGACGTCGCCGATCGGGCCATGCAGGTTTTTGGTGGCGCCGGTGTCTGTCAGGACACCATGATTCCAGAGGCCTTCACCATTGCGCGTTTCTGCCGTATTGCCGATGGCCCTGATGAGGTGCATATGTCTCAGTTGGGCAAGCTGACGATTCGCGATTTGGTTGGCTAAAGCTTTTCAGTCAAAAGCTTTCTAACAAAAAGCGCACCAATAAAAAAGGATAAAGAGTCATGGTATCTTCAACGCGTATTACCCTAATCGGAGCGCCTCTGTCACCCTACACCCACAAAATGGTCGCCCTGTTGCGCTATCGGCATATTCCCTACAACCTCAAATGGGGAATGCCGGAAGAGATTTTGTCGCAGATGGGCATCGAGCCACCGAAACCGGGTTTGCTGCCAACATTTGTATTTGAAGATGAAAATGGCGAGGCCAGAGCGGTCTGTGATTCAACGCCCATCATCCGTCGTCTAGAAGAGAATTTTACCGCGCGCTCAGTGCTACCAGTTGATCCTGCCCTGGCCTTTATCGACTACCTGCTCGAGGATTTTGCCGACGAGTGGTGTACCAAATATATGTTCCACTACCGCTGGCACCCCGAGGCCGATGCGGATAATGCTGGCACTTTATTGCCTCTAGGCTACAACGTCAGCATGCCTGCGGAGCAGCACAAACAACTCAAGAAACACTTTGCCAATCGCCAAATTAGCCGTCTCTATGTGGTCGGCTCCAATGACACCACAGCACCGATTATTGATGCCAGCTATAGGCGCTTTCTCGCGGCCATGGAAGTCCATCTGGCACAGCAACCCTATATGTTGGGTCAGCGCCCCGGTGCCGGAGACTTTGGCCTCTATGGCCAGTTAACTCAGCTGGTGGGCTTTGATCCAACACCAAGGGCAATCGCGCATGAAGTCTCCCCGCGTACCGTGGCTTGGGTTGATCAGATGGCTGATTTAAGTGGCTTAGACACTCAGCCGACTCAGTGGACCTCTCTCGAACAGCAGCCGGAGTCTCTCCGCGGTCTACTCAATGAGATCGGGCGCATGTATGTTCCAGCGCTGCTGGCCAATGCTCAGGCGCTGCAGGCCGGCGAAAAAAACTGGCAGGCCGAGATCGATGGCGCCACCTGGAGCCAGCAGACATTCTCCTATCAGGCGAAGTGCCTGAAATGGATTAATCAGAGCTATTCTGACCTCAGTGACGAGGATCGCCGACGTGTTGATCGGCTACTTGAGGGCACGGGCTGCGAGGCGCTTTTCCCTGGTAGGTAAGTCAACGGGCATGGGAGGCTTATTTTTATCGCAAACTGATGCTCACTAGTCCCATAGGTGATTTAGTTTCAGCAGGATAATGGCATATACTAAGCGCCTAATTGACTAAGCCTTTAATCATGCGGCTGAGTCGAACATTTATCCGATAGTAACGAAGGTAATAAGGGCACCAAAGGGAACATTATGACAACCCCATCGACAAGCACAGCCCCTGACGGGCGCCGCCAGCGCAGTGAGCGCAGCAAACAGGCGATTATTGAAGCCATGCTGGATATGATCGGCGAGGGCATCTTGATACCCACGGCGCAGCAGGTCTCTGAGCGTGCCGGTGTGGGTATTCGCAGTGTCTTCCGCCATTTTGAAGATATGGAAAGCATCTTTGTTATGGCCGACGAGGCGCGTCGAGCACGCTATGAAGATATATTTTTGGGCGGTGACCGCAAGGGAACCCTGGAACAGCGTATTTTGCATGCGGTGGAGCAGCGCGCTAAAGGTTATGAACTCTATGGCAATGTGATGCTCACCACCCTTGCTCAGCGCTGGCGCTTTGCCGTTTTACGAAAAAACTATGAACGCTATCAGCGCGGCTTGCGCAAAGATCTTCATGACTGGCTGCCGGAGTTGGAAAAGCTTGACCCCGGCTCTTGTGAAGCCGTGCATGGCGTTGCCTCTTTTGAATTTTGGAATCGTCTTCGTGATCATCAGGGCTTAAGTAAAAAGACTGCCATAGGCGTTGTCGTTAATTTGCTAAATGGCCTGGTTGTTGTCAAATAAATAGCAGTTTAGAAAAACAGAAATACCAAAGCGAAAAAATAAAAATAAAAATAATTTAGGTTGGTGAATTAGCTTCGCAGCCTGCAGAGGGGAATAGCATGGAATTAAAAGACAAAATTATTGTTGTCACTGGCGCCGCCAGTGGTATTGGTCGAGCGATGGCAATTCGGTTTAAAGCCGAGGGCGCCAAGCAGGTCATTGCGGTGGATATCAATATTGACGGTGCCCAAGCGACAGCCGATATGATCGGTGGTATTGCTATGAGCGCAGATGTCTCCAAAGAAGGCGATATCCTGCGGGTCATCCAAGAGACTGAAAACACCATTGGGCCGATTGATCTGTTTTGCTCCAATGCCGGTGTCGGCATGGGCGAAAGTATTAACTCCCCGAACAAAGAGTGGCAGATGAGCTGGGATATCAATGTCATGTCACATATCTATGCCGCCCGTCATCTGCTGCCATTGATGGTTGCACGAGGCGGTGGTTACTTCCTCAATACCTCCTCTGCAGCCGGATTGTTAAACCAGATTGGCGGTGCCGCCTATGGTGTCACCAAGCACGCCGCCGTGGGTTTTGGCGAGTGGCTGGCGATTCACCACAAACATGAAGGCATCAAAGTCTCGATGCTCTGCCCTCAAGCGGTGCGCACGGCGATGACTGACAACGATAACGATGCGACCGCTGCTGCCGCAAGTAACGGCATGATCGAGCCAGAAGAACTCTGCGAAACGGTTGTCGAGGGTCTGCGCAGCGAAACCTTTATGATCTTGCCTCATCCGATTGTGCTCGACTATATGCGCAATAAGACCAGCAACTACGATCGCTGGATTGGCGGCATGAATAAGCTGATGAGAAAAATTGTCGGCTTGGATTGATTAAAAAGCACTAAAACGCCAGTACTAAAAATAATAGCAAAAAAAATAACAGGCTGCCTGTCTATGTTTGATATCAAAGAGTTTTTCCGCGTCACCAAAGAGTTTCTTCAGTTGGTACCAGTGTTGGCAGTTAAGCCGACGAGCAACGAAGACGCCGTCTCCATGGCCAGCGTACTAGAGGGCACCGTAGCCAAATACGCCGACCGCAGTATGATCATATTTGAGGGCAAGGAGCTAACCTGGGGCGAGTTTAACGCTCTCACCAATCAGTTTGCTCACGCTCTAATGGCCCGTGGGGTTAAGCGCGGCGACTGTGTTTCGGTAATGATGGAAAATC